>Ga0224501_10001646_pt1 | contig 17323 bp, 15 predicted proteins | sample SF_Oct11_sed_USG_4_FD_169105 | JGI IMG/M metagenome (GOLD analysis project Ga0224501, IMG submission 169105) | Sediment microbial communities from San Francisco Bay, California, United States - SF_Oct11_sed_USGS_8_1 | ecosystem: Environmental > Aquatic > Marine > Sediment | place: USA... | reverse complement strand
CTGGGCGCCGCGCCAGGCGTAGATCGACTGGTCATCATCGCCCACCACGGTAAGGCGCCCATTGAGCCCAATCAGCAACTTCACCAGCCGGTACTGGGTGGCGTTGGTGTCCTGGTACTCGTCCACCAGGAGATAACGGACACGCTGCTGCCAGCGCTCCAGCACCTCGGGATGCTCTTCAAACAGCAACACCGGCAGCATGATGAGGTCGTCAAAATCGACCGCGTTGTAGGCCTTGAGGTGGCGGTTGTAGGCCTCATAGAGGGTTGCGGCGGCGTGGGCCAGCGGATCCTCGGCGCTGGCGAGCGCCTGGGCCGGGGTGATAAAGGCGTTCTTCCAGTTGGAGATGTGGCGCTGCACCTCCTTCTCCATGTCATCACCCACCGCCTCACGGCGCAGCAGCTCGCGGATCAGGGTGGCGCTGTCACTGGCATCGAAGATGGAGAAACCCGCCTTGTAGCCAAGGGTGGCGAGCTCACGGCGGATGATATCGAGCCCCAGTGTGTGGAAGGTGGAGACCCGCAGGCCACGCCCCTCCTTGCCATCGAGCAGCTGAGCGACCCGGTCGCGCATCTCGCGTGCCGCCTTGTTGGTGAAGGTGACGGCGGCGATATTTTTCGCGCTAATGCCGCAGTTCTGAATGAGGTGGGCGATCTTCTGGGTGATTACCCGCGTCTTGCCGGAGCCGGCACCCGCCAGCACCAGCAGGGGGCCGTCGATGTAGCGAACCGCTTCACTCTGTCGGGGGTTGAGGTTGGACACGGGGAGATCGGGTATTCAACAAAACGGGGTGGCATTGTAACAGGCGTTGCCACACCCTGTCCTAAACGCTTTGGCGGTCCAGTCTGCGATAGCCGATCGCCTCGCTCAGGTGGTTGGCCGCAATGTTGTCAGCCCCTTCAAGGTCCGCAATGGTACGCGCAAGACGCAAAATACGCTGATGTGCGCGGGCGGAGAGGCCGAGCCTCTCTGTGGCCTGCTCCAGTAACTGTGCCTCAGCGCTTTGCAGGGCACAAAACTGTTTCAATTCACGATTATCGAGCAGGTTATTGGCTTTACCGCGTTTCGTGATCTGATGTGTCCTGCAGCGGTTAACCCGCTCCCGTACCGCTACGCTCTCCTCCATCTGCTGTTTTTGCTGCAGCGTCCCTTTGGGCAGTGGCGGAACCTCTACATGCATATCGATGCGATCCAGTAGCGGGCCGGAGATCCGCCCGCGATAGCGTGCCACCTGCTCGACGGTACAACGGCAGCGCCCATTGGGGTGGCCCAGATAGCCGCAGGGGCAGGGGTTCATCGCCGCCACCAGCTGGAAACGGGCGGGAAACTCCGCCTGGCGTGCGGCGCGCGAGATGGTGATGTGGCCCGACTCGAGCGGTTCGCGCAGCACCTCCAGCACCTTGCGGTCGAACTCCGGCAGCTCATCGAGGAACAGTACCCCCTGGTGGGCCAGTGAGATCTCGCCGGGGCGTGGGTTGCTGCCGCCTCCTACCAGCGCGACCGCCGAGGCGGTGTGGTGGGGCGCGCGGTAGGGGTGGCGACCCCAGTTCTGCGCATCAAAGCCGTGGTCGCTTACCGAGGCGATCACCGCGCTCTCTATCGCCTCGGCCTCACCCATCGGCGGCAGGATACCGGGCAGGCGGCTTGCCAACATCGTCTTGCCGGTACCGGGGGGGCCGTAAAAGAGCAGGCTGTGGCTGCCGGCAGCGGCGATCTCCAGAGCCCGGCGAGCATGGTGCTGGCCATAGACCTCTGAGAGATCGGGGTAGTGCGGCACCGCCGGGGTGGAGAGTGGTTCAGCAAATGGGAGCATCTGCTGACCATGGAGGTGAGCGCAGATGTCGAGCAGATGGCGGGCGGGGTGGATTAGCGCATCACTGATCAGCGCCGCCTCGGGACCGTTCTGTTGCGGCAGGATCAGGGTACGTCCGGCCTGTTTGGACTGTAGTGCCACCGGCAGGGCGCCACGGATCGGGCGCAGCTCACCGGAGAGTGCCAGCTCGCCGATAAATTCATATTGCTCAAGTTTATCGGTGGGGATCTGCCCCGAGGCGGCGAGGATCCCCATGGCGATCGGCAGGTCAAAACGCCCCCCCTCCTTGGGCAGGTCGGCGGGGGCGAGGTTGACGGTAATACGGCGGGCGGGGAATTCAAAGCGGGCGTTCTGCAGCGCGGCGCGCACCCGATCCTTGCTCTCCTTTACCGCCGCTTCGGGGAGACCGACGATGTTGAGTACCGGTAGTCCGTTGGCCAGGTGTACCTCAACGGTGACCGGTGGGGCCTGAATGCCTGAGGCGGCGCGGGTGTGGATAGTGGCAAGTGACATGGTTTCCCTTCCATGGTGTGGGGCATTGTGTACCCCAGATTAGTTGTTGAGTTTCGCCTCCAGCTCGGCGACCAGTCGTTCCAACTGCTCCAGTTTGGCACGGCTGCGGGCCAGTACCTGGGCCTGCACCTCGAACTCTTCACGGGTGACGAGGTCAAGTTTGTCGAAAACTGAGTGCAGTGTCGCCTCCAGGCCCCTCTCCAGATCCTGCTTGAGCAGAGAAGCTCCCGGCGGAAGGGTGCTCCCGAATCGACTCAGGATGGCATCAAAAAGCGGTTTGTTCATAAATGAATCACAGAAAATGTTAGGAGCTCGAATTGAGTTTACTCCATTTGAACCTATTAAGTGTAGTTGCAGCAGCGCACCAACCAGGTGCAGAGAGGCTCTCTTCTGGTGCAAAAATCTGGTTGGAGGGTATGAATCTCAGTATAGTTGAGCCGATTTTTCCGGATCAGGGTTTTGGCATAAGTTGTGCAATTCGTAACCCGGGTAATGTGAATACGATCTGCTGCTGATAAATAGCACTACTAACTTAGGAGTAAGGTAAATGAAGAAAGTAACCAAGTCTGTCATCGCTGCTGCGGTTTTGGCGGCGACCTCGGCCTCTGCGATGGCTGAGGTTTCTATGAATGTGGGCGCGACCACCAACTACATCTGGCGTGGTGTAACCCAGACAAGCGACAATGCAGCGATGTCTGGCGGTATGGACTATGCACATGATTCAGGATTCTATGCTGGCGCATGGCTCTCATCATTGAACGGTTCAACGGGGTCTGCCCTGGGTGCGGAGTTTGATTACTATGCCGGTTATGCCGGTTCTGCCGCAGGCGTCGATTATGATGTCAACCTGACCGCTATCACCTACCCGCAAATTGAGGATGCTAATTTCACCGAGCTGGGCGCCTCTGTGACCTACTCCTACTTCACCCTGGGCCTCAACTCTACCATCGCCAGTGATGTGGTTGATGTTAATGGTCAGGCTGACGCTTTTGTTGAGGGTGATCTCTACACCTATCTCTCGGCCTCCATTCCTATGGCCAATGACTACTCAGTCGGTCTGACCTTCGGTAGCTATAGCTTTGATCAGGATGGCGTTGGCGGTGGTGATCTGAACTACACCCACTACCAGCTCTCTGTGACCAAATCTGCCGGTGATTTTGGTGAGGTGACCATGGCCTATGATGCAACAGATATGGATGATGACCCCACCACCGCCTATCTGGAAGATTCAGCAAGGTTTAGCGTGAGCCTGACCAAGTCGTTCTAACTCATAGACGGCTGCTGAACACCTCTAAGCCCGCCCTTATCGGCGGGCTTTTTTGTATCTATGCCCTGCTGTGTTAACGTTTTCCCACTGCCATATACTCATTTGCTCGACAGGGGGGATGTGGAATAATGGAATCGAATACCCACATACCAGCAGATTGAAGGCAACTGAGGCCTTGTTCGAGGTGTCGCATGAGCAATAAAGAACATCGTGACGATGAAGAGTTGATCAGCGACTTCGATGATCTTTTTGCCGACGATGAGTTACCCCCCGATGCAGTGGATGCACTGAATGAGATCGACGCCCTCCTGGATGATGCAGAGCGGATCCCGGAGGTAGGGCTCAATGGTGAACTCTTTGCCGACATCCCCGTACTGGATGACGAGTTAGACCCCGAGACGATCGTGGAGGAGCCCCCCACCTCTATGGCGCAACCCTCTGCATCACCATCAAGCGGTGAGGTGCCACAGGGACCGGCCACTATTGCGCTCGATAAAAGGGCACTCATAGCGGGTGGGGCGGTGGTTGCATTCAGCCTGCTGTTTTCTCTGGTTGCGCTGTGGCTGGTCTCCGGGTTTGGCAGTGAGCTTGAAACCCTGAACAGAAGTGTCACTGAGCTGCAGCAGACACTACAACGGCGCAGTGAGCCCGCCACACACACTCCCCTGGCTGAGCAGGTTAATCAGCTGGGGCAGCGAGTCGATGAGTTGTCGGTTATTGTGGAGGGGCCGGTGGGACATCTGCGTGAACGCAACCAGCAGGAACTCGATGCACTGAGTCAGCGGCTGGACCTTCTGGAGAGGCGCCAGAGTGCCCTCACACTTGAGACACAGAAATCTGCGCGGGTGAGTGACCCGGTGCCTGATCATCGCCCCCCTGTGGCGGCAGAGACGGGTAAGGCTGCGACACCGGTGTCTGTGCCTACCACCGCGGAGAGTCAGCAGCTAGCAAAGGATGAGTGGGTGATTAACCTGCTCTCGGTGACCAGTGCCAAAACGGCCAATGACGAGCTGGCACGCTTGCGGGCACTGGGGATTCGGGCCGACAAGCAGATTGTGAACAAGGACGGCAAGAGCTGGTACCGCCTGCAGGTAACCGGCTTTGACAGCTACGAGGGGGCCAAGGCCTACATTGAGACGGTCGAGCAGCAGACCGGATTCAAATCGGCCTGGGTGGGGAGGCCGTGAAGGTCAGTCCCAGTTCTGGGTACAGTCGAGGGTGCCCCACACCCGCCCCATACCGTGCAGCCCATCCTCCAGCATAATCTTCAGCGGAATCCCGCCCAGGGTCTTGTTGCGGTGGGTCAGCCAGAATAGTGGCATGTTGTGGTTGAGCGGGAAGACCATGTGCAGCGCCTCCTGGATACCGAGAATGTGTTGTGCGTGAGTCAGTATGGTCTCATCCTGTGGCAGTGGGTTACCGCGCTTAAAGCGGCTGAGCTCGCGCGGCTTGCTCCCCTCGGGCATCCCTAGCAGGGCCAGGGACTCCTCGGGAGAGAGTTTCCATTCACTGAGAATATCGGTTACAAAGACGGCCAGTTCGCCGCGCTCTTCATCGGTTAGTATCGTTGACAAGGGCCTGTCCAGGTTGCGGGTCGGGCAAAAAGCCTCGGTGAGATGAAGCATTATCCCGTTCATCAGTGATGGGGTCAAAAGGTGAGAAATAAACGGTAAAGATGGTATGGGTAATGGTGATGGTATGACCGTGATCGAGGATGTAGAGGGGATGCAGGCCTTTATCATGCAAAATGAAGCGGCGGCACTCTACTTTGCCGGTGCAAACTGTGGCGTCTGCCAGGTACTGGAGCCAAAGGTACGCTCGCTGCTGAGTGAGTCATTCCCCCGTGTCGCCTTTGCCCGGGTAGCGACCGAGCAGGCCACCGAACTGGCGGCGCAGCAGTCAGTGTTTGCGGTACCCACGCTGCTACTCTTTTTCGATGGGCGTGAGAGCTTTCGTTATGCTCGCAATTTCAGTGTAGGTGAGATTGAGCGTGACATTACCAGGCCCTACAGCATGATGTTTGAGTAAATACTCTTCCGGATAGATCTTTTGCTTGACACCCCCGCGCCTCGGAGGCAATGCTAAGCGCATGATGACTACACTCAATATTCAGCAGTTCGTGATTGCACCTCGCCGCGCCATGTGGCGAGTGGCGATGTTGCGGCCTGTGGAGATGAGACGGTAGTCGGTAGTTTTCTTTTTTCCAGCAAAGGCCGCGGCTTCAACCACCGCGGCCTTTTTTATTGTCAACGCAAAAGCAGGGAGGGTAAGAAGATGTCGGTTCCCGCCGCCTATTTGGGGATCATTCTGATCTGGGCCACCACGCCACTGGCGATCAAGTGGAGCAATGAAGGCACCGGATTTTTATTGGCGATCAGTGCACGTATGTCAGTGGGCTTTTTCATCTGTCTGCTGCTGCTGTGGTTGCTGCGTATTCCCATGCGCTGGGATCGTGATGCATTGGTTACCTATCTGGCGGCAGGCCTTGGCATGTTTGCAGCATTGTTGTCGGTTTATTGGGGGGCGCAGTACATCCCCTCCGGTCTGATCTCGGTGCTCTATGGTCTGTCACCGATATTGATGGGGCTGTTCGCCGCACTATGGCTGCAAGAGCGCTTTTTCACCCCATGGAAACTGGCTGGTGTACTCATCGCACTGGGTGGTCTGGTGGTGATCTTTGTGCCGCGTAGCGATCTGGGTACCTTCTGGATGCTCGGCCTTGGCGGGGTACTTCTCTCGGTTCTGGTGCACTCCATCAGTGCAGTCTGGGTGAAGCGCCAGGCGGCGCATCTGCACCCCATGGTGATCAACTGTGGCGCGCTCTCTCTGGCGGTACCGCTCTACCTTCTCTGCTGGTTGTTGTTTGGTGATGAGACACCGGCGCAGCTGCCAGAACGCAGTATGGGGGCGATCCTCTATCTGGCGATTTTCGGCACGGTGGTGGGATTTAATCTCTACTTTTATGTGCTGAAGCGGGTATCGGCGATGGCGGTGGGGGTGATCACGCTGATCACCCCGGTACTGGCCCTGCTGCTGGGGCAGGGGCTTAACGGTGAGCTCATCGGGGATCACGTCTGGTATGGTACGGTGGCAATCCTGCTGGGGCTGGCCCTCTTTATGTGGGGGCACCTCTGGCGCACCGCTAGAGTTTCAGCGCGTTGAGCCACTCGATAATCGCTTGAACTAGCGGTTCACTATCGTCGTTGTAGTAGTGTTCGGCCCCTGCGATCACCCGTTGGGTAGATTGCGGGTGGCCGGCCGCGGTGATTTTGCTCAGACGTTCGGGGGCCATCCGCAGCACCGCGGGGAAATCCTTTTCGGCAAAGATATCGAGCACGGGGATCGACATACCCTCGAGCGGGAAGGGGTGTTGCATCTTTTGCCCCAGATCGGTTGCGCCCATGCCGATCCCTACGTAGGCCGCGAGTCCGGTATCACCTGCATTACGTATGCGGTGCATAGCCATATGCGCGCCACAGCTGTGGGCGATAAGGACAACCGTTGTTATCCCCTGTTCTTTGAGATAGTGCAATGCTGCCTCAATGCGGTGTGACGCCTCGGGGAAATAGGGCACGTAGTCGAAATAGGTTGCCTGCTTGTGAAGTACCGGTAGCTGGATAGAGAGGGTATGCCAGCCGTGCTCTGGCAGGGCCGTGCGCAGTGGTTGTACGACACTCTCCCAGTCTGGATGCAGCCCACGCCCGTGAAGGATGAGGGCCGCCCCCTTTACCTGCGCGGCATCACTCTGCATATGGATGGCAAGAAAGTCATGGCCGTCAGCGCTCAGCTCGATGGGGTCACCGTCCATAATCGAGTCAATAATTTGCGAGGCGATGCGTTGCTCTCGTTCGAAATCGGCGGCAGGGCAGTTGACCGGAAGGAGGCTACTCAGAAACACAGACGTGACTAGTGCAAGATATCGGCATGAGGACATGACGAACCCTCCAGGGTAGACGATTCTGGGTGATGGGAATAAAGCTGTGAAGGGGCCGTACGGCCCCCTCTGCAGCAGAGGCTGGAAAGATTAATCCAGCGATTTGGTAATGGTGAAGGCGCCGCGGATCTGGCCTGCTTTATAACCACGTGCCTTGTCCTCGGGATAGAGCTCATCAAGCTTGGTGCTGATCGTCGGGTCGATGCTCTCGCCGTGGCACTTGAGACATGGGGCTTTATCCAGAGGAGGCATGCCAATTGCCTTCATGAAGCGGAAGTTCTTTTTGCCATCCGCCTCCACGATCTCGAAGAAGGCCATATCCTCGGGTTTTTCACCGGCAGCAAGACGCTCTTCAAACTTCTTCAGAACCTTCTCCTCCCAGGCATCAGGGGCGTTGACAGGATTACGTGGCTTGAGGGTAGTTCGTGCTACCGTCATACCATGTTTTTCTGAGAATGCTTTAGCGATGGATGGAGCGGTTTTGCTACACACTTCAATGGTATCGATTGGCCCGCTGGCCTTCATGGTGCTTTGCATCTCCCCTTTCACCTGCTTGAAGAATTCCATGACTACCGCCTTGCTCTCGGCAGCATACTTTTTCGCCTCATCGTTTCCTCCATGGCCATCCGCAAGGCTGGCGGAGATAGGCATGGCACAGATGACGGCGACGGCAAATATTCTCTTCATTTTTTCCCCCTGAGATGGATGATGGTGATCCCACGCCATTTATATAGCAGTAGGGCTGGAGGCTCAATAACCATAAGAATTCTATGATATACCCAGTCGTGATGTAGACCGCAGGGATTGCGGGTGTTTTCAGGGGAAAATCTGGCTATCATTGGCAACTAATTCTTCAGCGCCAAAAGGCGTGGTATTGACTAGGTGAGGAGAGGCAATGAGGTTTATTAGTGTAGTAGCGCTGCTGTGTGCGGTGGGAAGTACTTCTGTCCTGGCAGATAGTATCGATATCAATCTGCACGACAAGGCTATTCGAGGTACCTATGTGACCAATATCTCCGGCACTCAGGGGCTGAGTGCTGAGATGGGTATCCTTCATGTTGAGCCGACAAAGAACAATAGCGAGTCGCTGCTTCATCTGGGGCTGCTGGTAACGGGGGAGAACTGGAGCAAGTCGGGGACGCTGGATATCGCCATGGGGGCCAGGGTCGTCTACGCCAGCCCCGACCCCCTTGAGCTGATGGCGATCGCCTTTGGTGGTCGCGTGCGCTTCTCGCCGGTTCCCCGGCTGGGTATTGGTGGTCACATCTATTACGCCCCGGATATTACCTCCTACCTCGATAGTGAAGAGTACCGTGAGGCGGGCGTACGCCTCGACTACCAGGTGCTGCCGCAGGCCTTCCTCTACGTCGGCTATCGTGATGTAGAGGCCGACTTTGGTGGTGGCACCTGGGAGATGGAGAGCGAGGGGCACGTCGGTTTCAAGATGACCTTCTAGTGGTTAGTCGTCAGTGCCGGGAGGAGCTTCGTCGTGAACGCCAGCAGGGGCTGAAGCGCTACGAAAAGCACCGTCGGCGCAACCTGCTTGCAGAGCCGGGCGAGAACGCCTTTATTATCGTCCTCGATCACCTCAAGGCGGGATTTAACGTGCCGAAGATCTTCCGCAGCGCTCAGGCCTTCGGCGTGCATGAGGTGCACCTGATCAATATCGGCCCCTTCGACCCGGCCCCCGCCAAGGGGGCCTTCCGCAATGTCCCCGCCCGCTTTCACGACACCTTTGATGCCTGCTATCAGAACCTGCATGAGCGAGGCTATACCCTCTATACCCTGGAGCCGGAGTGCGGTGAGCCGCTGCATCAGGTCGAACTGCCGCCGAAGAGCGCCTTTATCCTCGGCCATGAGGAGTTCGGCATCAGTTTTGATCGCAGCGATTACCCAGAGGTGCGCTGCATGCACATCCCGCAGTTCGGTCGGGTGGAGAGTCTCAATGTGAGTGTGGCCGCCTCGATCGTGATGTATGAGTATGTGCGGCGAGTGGAACCGGAAGAGGGGTAGGGGCTAGCCCCCGGTCATCGACATAAAGCGGATCGACTGCTCCGGCTTTTCATCAAATTCGTGGCGCTCGGGCTTGAGGTTAATCGCCCGGATGAGATGCTGCTCCAGCTCCTCATCGCTAATGCCGCTGCGTAGCAGTTCGCGCAGCGGGTAGTTGTGCTCCTGTCCCAGGCACATATAGAGGGTGCCATCGACAGAGAGGCGAACCCGGTTGCAGGTCTCGCAGAAGTGCTGTGACATCGGGGTGATAAAGCCGATCCGCGTCTCACTGTTAGCCAGCTTTTTGTAGCGTGCGGGCCCACCGCCATCCATCACCGCATCGACCAGATTGTAGCGCTGCCCCAGCCGTTTTCCGACCTCCTGCAGACTGAGATACTGCCCCAGTGCCGCCTTGCCGGTGGTGCCCATCGGCATCGTCTCGATCAGTCGCAGGGTAAAGCCGTGTTCCATACAGAACTCGAGCATCGCCTCGATCTCACCGTCGTTCACCCCCTTCATCGCCACCATGTTGATCTTGATGGGGGAGAGCCCCGCCTCCCTGGCCGCCATCAGGCCGTCGATCACCTTATTGAGCTTGCCGCCGCCGGTAATACGGGAGAAGAGTTCGGCGTTCAGGGTATCGAGGCTGACGTTGAGGCGGCTGACCCCCCCTTCTCTCAGGGCGCGTGCGTGTTTGGCCAGCTGTACCGCGTTGGTACTGAGGGAGAGATCATCGATGCCGGGAAGCCGATGCAGGCGTCCCGCCAGTTCGGCGACACCTTTGCGTACCAGCGGCTCACCGCCGGTGATGCGCACCCGCCTGACACCCAGGCGGCCAAAGGCACCAATCACCCGTTCTATCTCATCGAAGCTAAGCCACTGCTCCGGGGTCTCAAAATCCTTGAACCCCTCCGGCATACAATAGAAGCAACGCAGGTCACAACGATCCGTAACGGAGAGACGGATATAGTCGATTTTGCGGCCGAAGGCGTCGGTGAGGGTTTTATTCATAGTGCTAAAACTATAAGCGGGAATGGTGCAATCAACAACCCGCCGCTGTGCATATGTTCAAGGGGGTATATCAAATACCCCCATGGTAGTAGTGAAATGGGTGGGGAATTAACAGCGCCCCAGCGCCTGGCTACTCGGTGAGGTAGAAGGTGATGGTGGTCACCACCCGCACCTCCTTCTCCACCTTCTCGGTGTCGCCGTACTCCTCACCCGCATCACGCACGATAAAGCCGCCCTGGCGGGCATCGCGAATTCCCCCGACATTCACCCCGGCATTTTCAGCAAATTCGGTGGCGGCAATACGGGCGTTTTTGGTCGCCTCACGCAGCATCTCTGGCTTTATCTCATTGAGGCGGGTAAATCGGTATTTGGGGGCGCGATTGACCAGGTCGATCCCCTGCGCCATCAATTTGTTTACCTGCGACCGGGCGGTGGCGACCAGGGCCACCTTGTCGGTATCGACCTCTACAGAGCCGGAGAGCATGTGGCGCTCATCCACCAGCTTCTGCTCCTCGTTGCGAAACTCCTCATTACTGTAGTCGAGTACGCCGAGTGTGATCTCCGATCTGTCGAAACCGACCTCAGCGAGCAGGGCGGCGATAGTCTGCTGCTGCTGCTCGGCCTGCTGATAGAGTTTTGGCAGCTCTGCGCGGCTGGTACCGGTAACGGTATAGCGTACCTCCCAGTTGGCCCGGTCAGAGGTGACGCGGCGCTCGGCCAGCCCCTTCGCCTCGGCGGTGTTGAGTGCCACCTTGGCGTTATAGATGGTCTGGCTGACAAAAAAACCGGCCACCATCATGCCGCAGGCGACAAACAGCCCGGCAAAAAAGAGTCCCCCCTTATCTCCATTACTCATCGCTACTCTCCTCTCTGTGGCTATTCGTCAGATAATAAATTTAAGCCAGCTTATCATCCGCCACCTGTAGTAGAGCTGGCTGCGACCGTCCTCCAGGTGCTGGGCCAGCTGTTTCACTACCCGTGTCTGTATATGCCACAACATGCGGTTTTCATGCAGGGTGTGGTAGTCGCGGTGCCCCTCTCGCAAAATGGCGATGATACGGCTGAGTCGCTCGTCGGCGGATAGATCATGGCTGGACTCAAACTCCACCACGGCATGGAGCAGGATAAAGGCGTAGAAGTTGTCATTGGAGAGCTCCTCCGCCTCAATCAGCGGATAGAGATCCTGCATGGTCTGCAGGTCGCCGTGCAGCCACGACTCCAGTGCCAGCCAGGTACGCACCGCCGAGGCGAGCTCATCACTGACGATCGGCATGATGCGCTGCAGCACCTCATAGTGGCGCTCCCAGTACTGCTTTTCACGCAGGCTGATGGCGTAGTTATTGAGTGCCCAGGCGGGCGGGTTCTGCATCTCACGCCAGTTGGCCATCCACTGGATGTTGTCGGCATAGCGTCCCTGAGAGGCAAAGATAAAGGCGACGTTGAGCAGGCTCTCCTGATTCTGCATCAGCTCCTCCCGATGACGTTTGATCAGGCGGTTCAGGCGCATGATGCTGCCGATACGGTGCAGGTAGGTGAGGTAATCCTCCACCACCCGGTGACCCGCACGGCCCATTTCAAGCAGGCGAGCCACCGAGCGTTCGCTCAGCTTCCACTCCTCACTCTTCCCTTCATGCTGCTGCTCGGCCCACAGGGAGGCAAAGGCGGGGTTGATATCGGTGAGGTCCTGCACCAGCTCATCGTTCGCCTGATCCAGCTCCTCTGTCCAACCGGCCTCGTTGATGGCCTCCCATGAGGTGGTGAAAAACCAGGGGTTCTCGCGGCGGGTGCGTGCCAGTCGATGGTAGATCGCAAACGTCTCTCCCCTGTCGCCACAACGTGTCTCAAGCTGTATCTCACGGGTGAGAAGATAGCCCTCATTCTCGGGCGAGATATGTAGGCGTAGCAGTTGCAGGGTCTCGCGGGCAGCCTCCAGCTCGCCCCCCTCCAGTTGCAGGTCAAATAGCCGGATCGCCGCCCCCTCATGTTGCGGCATGATCCGTAGCGCTGCCTGTAGTGCCGCCTTTGCCTCGTCGGTTTGGTTGTTCTCCTGCAGCGCGTCGGCCAGCCGCATATGGGCATCTGAGCTGTCCGGCTGCAACGCCACCAGCCGTTTGCAGGCCAGCAGAAAATCGCCCGGCCGCTCATTGGCCGCACACCAGCTTGCCAGCATATTCCAGCCACCGTAGTAGGCGGGCTCATCCTCCAGCATCGCCTTGAGTGAGGTGATCGCCTTGTCGAGCTCACCAAGACGATACTCCATCCACGGCAGATAGCTGCGCAGCGATACCGGAATGCCGTGGCCGCGGTCATAACTGTCGATCACCTGGCGCGCCTCGCTGAAGCGATTATGGTTGACCAGTAGCTCGGTCTTCTCCTCATAGGCGGGGAGGTAGTTGGGGTTGCAGGCGATCGCCCTGTCCAGTGCCTGCAGCTTCTCATCCAGCGGCACTACCGCCTGAGCCAGGTAGTACCACGCCTGGGGCAGCCCCGGCTTGCGTTTTACCACGGCGCGGGCGGTCTGCTCGACCAGCCACTCTTCAGCCAGATGTTCGGTCCACTCACGCAACTGGTTCCATGCCCAGTCGTAACCGGGCGCGAGCTCCAGTGCTCGGCGAATGGCGCTTATCGCCTGCTCCTGCTCGCCGTGGCGCCACAGGGCATCGGCAAAATAGCCGTGCATGCGGGAGCTATTGGGGTTGGCGGCAACGGCCGCGGTTAACATCTCCAGCTCCTGGTCGTACTCGCCGCTGCGCTCATAGTTGTCGGCCAGCTCCATCAGGGCACTCTCCCAGCGGGGGCTGATCCGAAGCGCCTGCTGTAGCGCCTCGCGCTGCGCCTCACTGTCATTCAGGCGCTTATAGACATGAGCCAGATCAAGGTGGGTGCGTGGCAGCAGCGGGAAGCGCTCTGCCGACTGCCGGGCCAGCTCCAGTGCCTGCTCCAGCTCACCACCGTCACGCAGCTCAATGATCAGGGTTGACCACGTCTGCCACAGATCGGGGCGCAACTGCCACGCCTCGCGCAAGGTAGCTAATAACTCCTCCTGCGGCAGGATGTTGTGGGCCTCATACTGATAGCTGAGCAGACCATCGCCGTGGGTTGTCTGTGCCATCAGTTGTTGCAGCAGGTAGGCGAGCTGTTCTCGTTTCTCGGCACTGGAGTGACAGAGCCGCATCAGGGCGTTGATCGCATACTCATTATCGGCATTGAGGGCGATCACTTTGCGGTAGTGTTCCATCGCCTCCTGGTGTTCGCCACGCCGGGCGTGGTAGTCACCATAGAGGTTGTAGAGTCCCGGCTGTTTGGCATCGATCTCTGCGGCGCGCTGCAGTGACTGCCACGCCTCTTCATAGCGATCATCCTGAATCAGCAGATCGGCCAGCAGGCGGTGGGCATAGCCGTAGTTGGGCTGACGGGCGATCAGTGTCGCCAGCTCCCGCTGCGCCAGTTGCGGCTGCTCGTGTTGCAGCAGCTCAATGTACTCCTCATGCAGCCGCATATTACTGGGGAAGCGCTGGCAGAGCTGCGCCATATGCTCTATGGCGTGCTCTTCGCCGTGCAGGTCGCGCAGCAGACGCACGATCTCGTTGTGGGCGCGGTAGTTGAGCGGCTCACTCGCCACCAGCTCATTGAACAGATCCAGCGCCTGCTGATACTCCTGACGCCGCGCGGCGTGGCGTGCCGCCACCAGCAGCCAGCGACCCGATGAGGCCCTGTCGCGCGCTTGCTGCAGGGCGGTGTCGGCCGCCTCCAGCTCACCGTTGTCGATCAGCGCATCGGCATAGTAGAGCAGCAGTTCGCCGTCGTCGGGGCGCCGGTCAACGGCCTGCTGCAGGATCTCCAGCCCAAGATGCTCGTGGTTCTGCAACTCATGGGCACGGTAGAGGGTCATCGCGGGGTAGGGTGACTTTTCGGCGTTGCGCTCAAAGCGCTGCTGCAGCCACGCCAGCACCTCATCACTATGGCGGTTGAGGCGTGACAGGCGGAAGTAGTCGAGCGCGTAGCCCTCCTCGGCCTCATCCAGACTGGCGGCGATACGATAGAGCTGCTCCGACTCAACATAGCGGCGTTGCGACCAGCAGAGATAGGCGTAGGCCTGATAGGCCGAGGCGAGGCGCGGTGCCAGCTTGAGCACATCTTGCAGCAGCGCCTCTGCACGCTGTTGCTGGCGCCCGTCTTCATAGAGCGCCTCGGCGTAGAGGGTGAGCAGACTAAGGTGGGCGTCCGGCTTCTCCCCCTCCTGCTCCAGCAGTTGCAGATAGCTGTCGCGATGCGAGAGGCGGTTGAGCGAGTAGAGCTGATTGAGTTTGATGCGGTGGTTATCCGGGTAGCGGGCAAACATCACGGCGTCGACCGCGGCCACCTCCTCCATATTGTTGTCATACCACCCCATCTCCCGTCGCGCCTGCGTGGCAAGGTCACTATCGGGCGCTGCACCAAACTGGCGGCTAAAGAGCTGCTGCGCCTCTTCGCGCTGGTACTGCTGCAGTGCATCGCGAATGGCAAATAGTGTGTCCCAGCTATCACGCTCGGGCAGGGATATCTGCTCAAGTTCGGCGCGACGCTCCTCAGGTACAATCACCAGGGCGCGTGGTCCGAAGGGGCCATACTTTTCAAAAAATGGCTGCTGCAGAAACTCCTGCTCAAACTGGTGATAGGGGTCGCGGATGAAGAGCACCTCCATCTGCTCGTCATAACCGGTCAGCGCCTGCAGGTGCGCGCTGTCGGCCTCCTGAGTGGCTATCGCACAGGGAATACCGGCATCGATAATATCGCGTGCACTTTGCCAGTCGAGACTAAACTCCGCCACATGCCAGCCGTTCTCGCTGGCCCATTTGCGCTCATCATAGTCGCGGGTACCGGCGTACCAGATAGAGTCGATAATCGCCTGCTGCTCCACCGGGCGCCCGAAATAACCGCACAGGGCAGAGAGGGTGGCAGGGCCACAGGTCATATGGCGCTGGCGAATAAACTCAACTCGCAGCCGCTTGCGTCGCCCTGCCCCCTGGTGTTTTCGTAACGCCGCGGCAATCTGCCGGTAGTAGTGGTTATCGCTAAGTTCCGCCTGCTCAGCCGCCGCCAGATGATCCCCCTGCAGATAGTAGAGGTTGCAACGGTTACCGGCCAGCCACTGATCAAATCGCTTCGACTTGAGCGGCACCAGTGACTCGATCCGCTCCAGCGTCGCCTGAATCTTCTCCTGCTGCTCATGCTCCTGATGGTAGGTAAGCAGTTGTGATTCAACCCCCTCACTCTGCAGGTGTGTAGCGGCCTGCCGCAGGCAGTCGAGCGACTCTGCATCACGCCCGCAGAGCTGCAGCAGGTGCACCTTCTGCTGAATCGCCGCCCGATAGTAAGGCACCAGCTCAAGAGCCCGCTCCACCGCCTCAAGGGCCGCATCGTAATCATCCTCCAGCTCCAGCAGGTAGGCATGCTCAACGTGTGTCCACGGGTTGTCACTCCCACGCGCCAGCGCCTGTGCCATCAGGGTATCTGCACGGGTAAAGTCACGATGATAGGCATAGAGAAAGGCCTGAAAGGCAAGCAGATCCGCTGTCACTGAATCAGCAGCAAAAAGCGCCTCATAACGGTCTATGAACCGAAGCGTCTTGAGTAACCCATTACGGCTAAAGTAGTTACGAAGATAGTAGGAGAGTGCGCGTGATGAATCACGGTGCTCTCGCCAGGCCAGATAGTGCAACACATTGGCCAGGCGGCCATCACCCAGCATGCGTGCAAGTTTACCAGCGAGAATGCGCGGCTTCAGGCCGCGCCACAGCGCGAGCGGCCCCATTTCAGCGGCACGCGCGTAGGCATCAAGATAGCGCCCGTGCAGATAGAGGGATTCCACCTCAGTCAGCAGTTGTTGTGGGCTCTCCAGAACATCGCTCAGTTCCATGCATGGCATCTCGTTATTGTTATATGTCGCAGACTATGACAGACAGACGCTTCATTCAAGCGCAGACAGCTAAAGAGCAGCCCATATACAAAGTGCGAAGTGGAACACTTGTGTGAAGAGACAGAATGTGGAGAATGGAACGAGTATAAATCATATGCGTACATGAGGGGGTAGCATGATCGTCGGACGTGAAGAGCAGGATCGCCGCAGTCTATTTCGTATGTGTATCGAGTGCCCGGTTGAGATCAGTGGACTACCTGAAAATAAGACTGCAACAGGAAAGGTTATTGACCTGAGTGGTGCCGGCCTGGCAATGGAGAGCAGTGAGCGCTTTTCTCAGGGCGACCGTTTCAAGGTTAAAGTCGTACCAGACAAACCCATCTTTATGCCACTGATTGCGGATGTAGAGGTAGTGCGTGTAGATGAGCGCAACGACGGTCTATATCTCTATGGGTTGCAGATTGAGAAGATAGTCAGTTAAACCGCCCAGCAAATGCCCGGGAAGCGGAGCAGTTAACTTCGTAGAAGAGCGCGGTGAGACAGCGCAGCAGAGTAACGTAGTAGATAATCGGTTAGGGATGGGGTGAGTGGAGAAAAGACCGTTGTGATAGATTTCGGTTTCCACTAAAACGGGGGAGGTTCAATGTCCTTGTTGAATTACTTGTTAGCCATACTGTCACTGAGTTTACTCCAATACTTAGCTCGTAATATTATTGGCACTATAAATGAGCATAGAATTGCAACAGTAAGTGAAACAATATCACTTGCGTCAGATATATTGCTAATTATGTTAGGTAGTGTTTCATATCCTTGAGCATACCACTGCGGCGCAAAGTAGTAAGCAAGCATTGTGAATGGTAGGAAAGCCACGAAAACAAGCACCCCAATACCATA
>Ga0224501_10001645_pt1 | contig 17331 bp, 10 predicted proteins | sample SF_Oct11_sed_USG_4_FD_169105 | JGI IMG/M metagenome (GOLD analysis project Ga0224501, IMG submission 169105) | Sediment microbial communities from San Francisco Bay, California, United States - SF_Oct11_sed_USGS_8_1 | ecosystem: Environmental > Aquatic > Marine > Sediment | place: USA... | reverse complement strand
TCAACCGGCGACGTGGACAGCTACACATTTAACAATGACACTGGCGCATGGTGGACTGATCCTTCTTCCATGCCTGGGCAAAAGGCAGCAGACACTGGCCAACTTCCGAATGTTGGTCCCGATGGCGTAGCGGGCACAGCCGACGACGGCTTCGGAGACGGCACACCAGACCCACGTGGATCATCTGTACTTCTGATACCAAGCACGATGCACGTGGACTTCTGGACTGGATCGGCGTGGACCCTCTTGTTTGAGTCACCTTGGCCCCAAGTGTTCACGACAGCCACGGCCTACGATATTGTAAATGAACCAAACAGCGAACTTAATGGCTGGAACTCCACAGAGACGGGACACCCCTGGGAGTTTTATGCAGGCGTGGATCACTCTGAATATGATCCTGTCCCCTATGGCCATCCGAACTGGAACGCTTACGTTACCTATGTTTGCGCATGGTCAGTCATCAATCAAGAAACAGCCTTAGGAGATCTAGATGTCATATTCCAAATCAAGGAAAAGAAGGTGAGAGAGGACCTGGTGATCGCCGACGTAAACTGCGACGAGCTGGTAGACATAGTTGACATCGTGATATGCGCCTTGGCCTTCGGAGCCGAAGACGAAGGACCCGGATATGACGGCACACCTGGGACTCCTGACGATAAGCAGGTTGCAGATTTCAACTACGACGCGCGCGGAGACATAGCCGACTCGCGAGGGCTGATAGACATCGTTGACATCGTCCGAATAGCCATCAACTTCGGGTGGCAACTCACACCAGACGGCATCATCAAACCGTAACATTGAATCAACAGACCGAAAACTCCTCAAACCCCCTCTTTTTATCTATTTTCTTTGAACTGAGCAAAGCTTTTATCTTTTATAGTTAAGAATAGACGTCCAAAGGATAGTATTCAGATAGAAGACCTGTAACAGTATTGGTGCGCGCACAATTGAAAACCAAGCATCGACAATTTAATAAGAGCAAAGTCAAGATATGAAATAGCCAGAGGTGCTGGAGATGTCCGTTCTGAAAAGTAAGTCTAGCATAGTGTTAATCCTAGGAACGATTATCATATTGTTGATCATACCCATATGGTACATTATGCTTGCGCCTTCCATTATAGCATCAGAAATAGAAAAAATGGATACAACAACCAGTTACGAGGGCACCCTTGGGAAAGAAGAATACACGCAGTTTTTGGACGACATCGTAGCGTCAGAAATAGAAAAAACAGACATTACGACCAGCTACGAGGGCACCTTATACTATACGAGTTATGGGGTGTCCTACGAAAACGTATGGCCAATACTAATCGAAGCGCACGTATATGCTGATGAAGTAAAAGGGGACAACGTTAGTCTAAAGATTGAAGCCAACACTATGAACATGACTAACCCCAACGCTCCAAATAGATTAGACGAATTCTCCTACAACATAACCTACGTAATTAACAAGTTCACGCTGGAGAATGTGCCAGATTCCCCTGACGCTGACAATAATAGAACAGGATACGATCCCCTATATCCACAACACCTTGAGGTTGACGAAGATGTCCCTAACGTTTGGCTTGATAATTTAAACGTCACAGCTACCTTGGAATATGGAGAAAGCATAGAAGAAGAAGGACTAGGACTTTACAGGTACTTCGTAAACGAAACGATAACTAAAGAAATGGAGACTCCGTTCGGACTTCGAAACGTTACCTTGACTTCCGCAAAAACCCTCTTGATCGAACCTCTTTCAGGGGTACTAGCATACACAGAAAACGAAACTCTCATAGCGTGGATGGGCTACAAACAAAATAAATACCATATGAAACTAGTTGACCTAACATACAAGTCTACGGCCGAAGCAAAGGCTGAAGGAATAGAACTAGCCAAGAAGAACCACGACGATCTGGAACTCTTAGAATTAATGCATAGCGTATCTCCTATACGGGTTGAAGCGGATGCAAAGGCTATTAGAGTAAAAGGGGACAACGTCATTGTGAAGGTAGACGCGGAAGTGACTAGAATTGACACTGGAGAAATATTAACAGACTTTGCTCAAGATTCGACATACGTATTCAACAAGTTCACGAGGAAAAACGACCCAAACGCAACTGATGCTGATAAACCTAGAAGCGGGTACGACCCCTTATACCCGTCACACCTCAGAAAAGACATGAACATAACCACCTGGTTTGATACGCTAAACACTACAGCCACCTTGAAGTTCGTGGAAAGCGTAGTGGAAGATGGCGCAACGTTCTACAAGTACTCAGGAACCAAAAAATCAACAGATATGAAGTTCATGGGATTCACCGATTGCACCCTAAGCTTCACGAGAACGGTTCTAGTTGAACCCATTTCAGGATTGCCAGCTTATACCGAAGAAGAAATTTTCACCTTCAATACCACGCGGGTGGGCTACCCCCCGCTACCGATAGTCTATTTAACATATGGGTCTACGGCCGAAGCAAAGGCTGAAGGAATAAAACTAGCCAAAACGTCCTACGATGGCATCCAACTCTTAGAATTTTACCTCCCGATGATTTTTGGTGTAGTAGCCATCATACTGGTAATAGGTCTGGCTGTTAATATACGAAGACTTGAAAGGAAAATAACAAAAACAAAACCTTCAGCCTCTCGCCGCTGAGAAAAATCAAAAACTAAGTAACAAAGCTTCATCTCCCAAAAGTTGAGGGCCACCCAAGTGCGTGCTTTGGTGCGCATTGTGCAAGCAAAGTTAAGCTCTGCAACTACCTTGCATTTGGGATTTCGAAATCTACGTCAAGAAGTACCGTGTTTTGCACCATTTCGCTTCAAACACACGTTTTCAGATACCGTCAATGTCCATTCCGCGCGCGCCAAATATTCCTTCACGGTTTCTCTTGTCTTATTACGCGTGCATGCTCTATCAAAATTCAGATCAAGGCGGAGCCGCCTTTCCCAAGCCAGCTATTACATTACCAAGTTCCCACATGCATGTCATCAATTTCAGAGACAAAAAAAGGAGGAGGTTTGGAGTGTGTCAACAATCACCGGGCAAACGTTCTCCGAAGGTCACGCCGATGATGACAAGGTCAACGATGTCTACTATTCCGTCGCCGTTTATGTCTGCAATCGGATTCCAGTTCTTGGTTTCGTCCCAAGGTGTGTTGGGGTCGTCCACTGGTTGAGATCCGAAAGCAAGTGCAGCTATGACTACGTCAATTATGTCAACTATCGCGTCGTCGTTTATGTCGCCTCTTAATTGGATTCCGTAGAAGGTTATCTTCGTTTCGTATACTGTTTGGATAAGGGTATCATTAAACAAGCATGGTGTGTACTGGTTGTTTAGCCACATCAGGAACGTGTCGGAACAGTGTGGATCGAAGACTGGCGCAAGGACGATGCCGGTCACTTTGCCGCTCTCTCCCGGCGGAACCAGGATAAGAGACGTATCCCAGTCGTCTTTGCATTCATAGATTCCCCTGTAAGACGCCCCTGAGTCAACGAAAAGGTAGGCTTGGGCAACTATCTGTTTGTGGTAGTGTCCTCCTGGATCAACGGTGTAGGCGCCTCCATCGCATCCGGCGGGTGTTTGCGGTATGTTAAGGTAAGGCAGGAAATCACCCATAGGATGGTTAAAGTAAACTACGTGGAGGTTCCCGTATTGCCAATTCGACATGTTGGAGCCAAGTTGACTGGCAATCCAGTCTAGTGCATCATGTAGACTTCTGTTGATGATGTCAGGCATGGTTTCCCACCCCGGCTGTCCAGGACCTGCCGAAGGCGTATTTTTGTCGTCGAACAGCGTGATTGCGTATGGATTCCAAGCGGCGGTTTGAGTCATGTTCCAAAGAGGAATTATCATGTTCGGGAACGGATATAGGCCGAAGGATCCGAACTCGTCAGCGAATGTGTTTCTTTCAAACATGTCGTAACAGACTTCGAATATCAAAGGAGCAACCAAACCCCTAAGCTCGGTGAAATTCCAACCTGCCAGAATTCCAAGCGCTTGCTGTATTGTTGCATTCATATCCCCTGCCATTGTCCCAAGGATGTAGGGCACGAAGTTTCTGGCTGGAATCGAAAGGCTGTCTCCCTGTATCGCTTTCATTTCGTCTATGGTCAATGGAGCTAGGCTTTGTATCAGTTCGGTCATTCTCTCTGCTCGATAGCCAGGGGCGTAGGTGTAAGCTGGACCGATCCAAACGGGCCATGGATAACCGGGATAGCTAGGGTCTATGGGTTGGTTGTTAGAGGTGGCTATGAAGCCTTGTTCGGGATTTTCGCAATAGGGCAGAGAAACATTAGCTGGATAACCAGGTACTGGAGCAGGACTCGTAGCGCGAGGTATCCAACCGAGCCACTCGTTTTGACCAGCAGAACCGTTGCTTGGGACAACCCCAAAGGTGGGTACACCCATCAAACCGCCCGATGGGTCCCTCACTGGGATTGCTCCAGAAGGACTCCAAGCGATGTTTCCTTCTTTGTCGGCGTACACAAAGTTCTGAATTATCACACTCATGTGGGTGAGGGCTTGTCTCCACTCTGTAAGGTTTTTAGCGAGCATCATCTCTGAAAAGCCTATGATCTCACCATATCCCGCCTCACGACCACACCATCGGAAAGCCATTTTGTCGAAGGGCGGAGGCATGGGAGTGGTAACCATGGGTCCGTGTCTCGTAGAGACTACAGGTATCGTCACAGGTGTTGTTACGTTCAAGATTGTTTCATATGTCACTGTGAAGGGCTCCCAATGATCCATATACCAATAGTGAGTGGAGTTTGAGACATAATAGTACAAATCAAGAACATCAGTCATGAGGTTGGTTACTCCGAATGCAAAGTAATCGTTGTGTCCAGTGTAGATTACGGGGCCTCCTGGGATACAGCACCCGATCGTATTACTTTCATCAGTTTTCACGTGAACCTGCCAGTTGATACCTGGGAATTGCAGATCAAGATGTGGGTCATTAGCTAGCATCGCAAAACCTGTGGCCGACATATTTTCACTTATAACCCAGTTGTTGCTTCCAGTGAGCCCAGAAAAGCCCAGGAGCTCTTTCAACGGGTCAGTTACTCCTTGTATTTCACCGAGACCTTCATATCCCGGACAGTCACATTCAGGTGGCATAATTGTGGTCGTGTTTATCCATCCGGTGGGCATCAGAAAATCGGTCATTCCAGGTAGGCCTAGCGCAGCGAACACAGGGTCCACCATCGTCGCGAATGCGCCTCTGATTATCTCCGCTTCCGAGCTGTCAGTCAACATCAGCCCCATCATTCCTGCAATAGCTACTGAATCAGGTGGAGTCCAGTTGTATGGTAGACTCCATGAGTACGGTAGCCCCTGCATATACAGTGCCTTGTACTCAAGGGGAACAAGACCCGGATGGCCGGGTGCGCCCACACGTATATTCGCAATGAAATCGTTGACTCCATTCGAAAATTGTTCAAGATTCTTTCTAACGTCTGGAGGAATGGTGATGTCAGGATACAACCCATTCCAAGTGTCGTTTGCTATTTTGTAGATGCCAAGAGTCCGCATTACAACATCGTCTGCAAACATGAGGTCGCCGAATAGTTCGGCAAGCCTGCCAGCAGTTGCCCTTCGGAAAAGATCCATCTCAAACAGTCTATCTTGGGCCATGACATAACCCATTGCATAGTAGGCGTCACTAGTCTCCCGGGAATATATGTGAGGAACTCCCCAATTGTCTCTGTAAACGGTCACATTATGGCGCAAAGTAGGCGCAAATATCTCTGGGTCTCCCGGGTTTCCTAAGATCAAGTAGCCGGAGCCGGATTCTTCCGGAAGCGAACTCGCTGTCATTGTCAACGGAACAGCGTTTACTGCAAATCCAAGGACAAATAGAACAACCAAAGCGAACAATTTAGTTTTTTTCATTTTTTCTCCTTTCTCCTAAACTGATTTACTTGCGCCACGATTGGCACAAGAAGAGGGATATCAAACACGCTTGTGCTATAAATATCCTCTACACACTACTATTGAATGAACCAGATTTAAAACCTTTCTGAAATAAAATTCTATATGTGCGCACATGCTTGACATGAAACTTGTATGTCAAGTTTACCGTTGAGAATTCAATATTTCGCACAGGTTCTTACGTCTATTACTCTGCTTGGAAACCTTTTTTTAAAAAAAAGATGAGTGGATAGTCTTGCGATTACGAAGTGTATTCGTAGTGACCATCCGTGGCCAGGAAAGGTATCAAATCGTTACTTGGGTCCTTAGGCCTTGTTTCAAACGTGCCCCCTGAAGGCACATATGAAATTATTAGGTCGCTTGTTAAGTCCGCCGCCGGAGGCTCGACGATTTCAAATTCAAAGACAGCCAGCAATCCGTCACCAGTGAAAGATTCTGCTCCTTCAAGTAGGGAAAATCCAATGAGATAGTGTCCCCAAGAGTCGAAGTATTCGGATCCGTTCAGAGGCTTTCCAGTTTTCCCGTAGAAGACGTAGGATGAATTCCATGTGGGCTGCCAAGCGCTAGTCACGTTGATTACACTGGCGTTGTAATATAATGCAACTTGGTAACCGAAGAGGTCCTCAATGTTAGAAACTAAGGCAGTGACGTTGAAACGATAACCCACTGTAACTTCACTAGCGTTCAGCATAATTTCCGACGGCTCCAGATAGACAAGGACTTCTGTCATCGTAATAACAAAGTTGACAGTATACGTTTTTTTCTCGGTAACATCCACTGTTTTGGTCCTCGGAACGTATCCCGCCTTCTCGACTTCTACGGTATACGTTTCAAGATCTGTAACGTTGATTAGGTAAACCCCACTCGAATCTGTGAAGGCTTCGAACCCGTTAGCCGTCACTTTCGCCCCTTCAACAGGAAGCCCAGTATCTTCATCTGTAACGGTTCCCTTGATCTGAGGTACCCCCGCGGATGGTGGCAAAGTCAAAAAGTAGATTGCTACAGCGGCTACCGCGATTATTACTACAATCGCCAAGATGGCAGTCGTTTTGCCGATACCTTTATTCCTCATCATGCAAAACACCTTACTTCGATACTTCTCCCACGTAGTGTATTTAACGTTTACGTAAACGCGCGATGGTTCACACAGAAGTGGTTTAGCCGTAACCTAAGCAACAGAGTTTGCCGCGGAAGACGTAGCTTGGACATTGGGTAAGTAGCGAGTGTTGGTTATGTTATTGTCCCACTATGCGCGGGGCCAATATATCATGTTTCGTTGTCTATGTATGCATCAATTCAAATATGAACATATGAAGTGAGTAAAAATGCTCAAGTGCATGTATGGTGGCATTTCCGTATTAGCAACGCGGCAACCAAACAAGCGTGCGTACGCGTAACGCTTTTAAACAACGCACAATCATCTATTCACATAGCCGCTTGTTAAAATGTAGGAGAAACGAAAAATGGGAGCAACTAAGGGAATAATGTTGACGCTGTTTCTGGCAATAACGTTGTTTGTTGCTATTCCGATCGAAGCGCAGCCCAATGTGGGAGATCCTATTAAGATAGCTGTTGTGGGTCCTCAGGGGTGGATACAGTGGGACGGTATATGGGTTGGAGCGAAAATGGCGCAGGAGAAAATCAATCTCGGACCCGACGGAATCGATGGAACCGCGGATGACGGTATCGTGGTTGGCGGGGTCAACCACCTAATCGAATTGAAAGCTGTTGACAGCCACGCCGTGGAGCTCAATCCTTCGGCAGGAATCACGGAATTGCTGGACGCATTGGACTGGGGAGCAGACTTTGTGGTGGGAGGCTTCAGAACCGAGTGCACCGCCCCCATGCGCGACGCATTCGTCGATTATGCGAAGAATAAGGAGGCGACAACGGGATATGCTCCGCTATGGTTTATCGCCGGCGCATCCACCGACGAACTAGTTGACTGCGGTGTCTATTTGTGTGGCGCGTGTGTAAGAGACGACTACGAGAGGTACAAATACATATTCAGAGTGACGCCGATGAACTCAACGACCCTTTTCAAGCAGTTCGCCCTTTTCATAAGAACCGCCATACTGCCGAAATATCTGACGAAAATGTATGGTAGTCCAGTCAAAACTTACATTGTTGCGGAGGACCTTACCTGGGACGAAGTAATGGGAGCGGTCTTGGCTGGTCGCGACTGGCCTGGCTGCAGCACCATAACGAAATTGGGAAACACACTGCCCAATCCTTACACTACACCACCAAACCCCACGTCTGTCTTGGGACCCGATTGCGAAATAGTTGGCTACAAACGCACCTCCGCTTCAGCACCGAACTTCGCCCCAGTGTTTACAGACATCGATGCTACAGGAGCTCATCTCATCATTCACATATTTTCAGCGGTGACAGGAGTCGACTTCATCAAGAAGTGGAGGGAGCGGGAAACCCATGCTGTTTGCGTTGGAATCAACGTGGAAAGCCAGATGCAGGAGTTTTGGGACAAGTCAGAGAAAAAATGCGAGTACGAAACGTTCCTCGCGTCTGTGGGGACGCGGAGCCCCGTTGTTCCAGGCTTAACAGAGGCACTCTGGGATGAATACAAAGAAAAGTCGGGAGACATAATGACCGATTTCTTCGGTGCATCTCAAGATAGCACATATCCCATATACACTTTCTGGGGTGCATACGACGCATTGATCTCACTGGACGAAAGCATCGAGGCACACGGGGCGTGGCCCATACCCACCTCTGAGCTAATACCTCTAATTGAACAAACCGAACGACTCGGCGTTCTCGGCAAATTCGCATACACAGGTCCAAATCCAACGATTGATTTTGACTTATCCACAGCCGGCCTTCAACCTTACCCATATCTTGAAGAGAACCCAACTATGAAAGGAACGCTCCACGACGTTTACGTTTACGGTGATTGCCTAATCGACGCGTGGCCCAGTGGCTACGTAAGGGCTCAGATATCCCAGTGGCATGATGGCAACCTAGAGGTTATAAGGCCCGCAGATCAACCATACTCAAGAAAATACAGGATTCCTCCATGGATGTATTCACTAGCCGACGTCGATTTGAACTTCGATGGAAAAGTTGACATGATAGATGTTGACGAAGCAGCCCTAGCTTTCGGAACTCACACCACTCATCCAAACTGGACTATGGACAACATAGAAGCTGACATATCGGGCGACGGCAAAGTTGACATTGACGACGTCGTTGCGGTAGCGACGAAATACGGAGAATCCGTTACTCCTTGGCCTCTTGAATAGCACCTCCTCCAAGAGGTAACTCCCCTTTTTTGTCAACTATAAACGCGTGCGAACAACCGCGTAGTTGTTGTTGACAAAAAATTTATTAACCATTGCCCTCACCCTAAAGTCTCATTTGCATGCAACATAATTTCGGTGGAAAGGGTTGATTGACGCTGAAATTATCAAGTCCATCATAATATATGGCGCAATGTCAGGTGGAGTGTATGCGTTACTAGCCCTAGGATTCACCTTGATCTACGGAGTTTCAGACGTAATAAACCTAGCCCACGGTGGCCTTTTTATGATTGGAACATACATATTTTTTGTTTTGGCAACTCCCTATGGTGGCTTTCAAATAGAGTTACTTTGGGCTTTGATTTTCGCGGCAATCTTGGTAGCCATCCTAGGGACCGCCATTTTCAGGTTGACTGTACATCCTATAATAGAAGATCCACTCTCAGTCATGGTGGTTACGATTAGTATAGCCATTATCCTTCAGGAGTCGATGATCCTACGATTTGGTTCGGGTCGTCAAACTGTTCCCTCTCTCGCAATGGGACTCGCAACTGTCTGGGGCGTGAAGGTAACATATTCAAGCATCTTAGCGTTTGCTGCCTCGCTAGCTCTCTTCGCCATCTTATTGACGTTTGTCACAAAAACAAAAATCGGAGGAGCGATGAGAGCCATCTCGCAAGATCGTGAAGTGGCAATGCTAATGGGGATCAACACTGAAAGGTTATACATGCTGACAATGGGTATATCCGCATCGTTGGCTGCGGTAGCTGGCATATTGATTGTTTCTTCTACTACTGGAGTGACGTATCCACAGGTTTGGCCACAACAGCTATACATGTCTTTCGCCATCGTCATTTTAGGCGGCTTAGGCAGCATCAAAGGATCCCTTGTTGGAGCCTTCATCATCTCATATGTTGAAAATACTTTTGTTTTTGCGGTCGATCCCATAGTCGCGCGCATGTTGGACATGGCAGAAGGAGGGTCTCTTAGCGGAGCGGTTATTATGGCAACTATGCTGCTGGTCATATTAGTTAGACCCAAAGGGTTGTTTGGAAAACGTGTAGAGCTGGAGGATTAAAACCAAGATGGTAACGGGTTACTTCAGAAGAGCTTACTCGAGCTTTGCTGCGCACGTCTTGGATATCCCGCCGAGACTACTGGCTCTCCTGCTCTTTGCGCTTCTTCTATCCTTCCCGATAGTAAATCCACCACGATCAATTTTGCTCATCCTCACAACTGCAAATTTGCTCGCAATCTTCGCAACTAGCTGGGATCTCCTCGTAGGCCGCACTGGACAAATAAGTCTTGGTCATGCCCTTTTCTTCGGCATAGGCACGTACACTACAGGCTTGTTATTTTCTCATCTGAATTGGCCAATATGGGTAACGGTACCTTTAAGTGTACTTGTCGGCTTCTTAGCTGCTCTGTTAATAGGCTTTCCTTGTCTAAGAGTGAAGGGACATTACTTAGCGTTGGTGACTATGGCCTTCCCCATAATCCTCATTGGCCTAATTCTTTACTTCAAGAACATAACTGGGGGTGATGCAGGCATCTGGAATCTGCCCAGACTTTTCCCCTTTCTGCCCTATGAACAACAGTATATAGCAGAATACTACCTCACTCTGCTCTTGTTATTCGCCTCGGGAATCATATTGTATAAGATTGCTAATTCCAAGACAGGCATAGTTATGGTGTCTATTCTTGATGACGAATTAGCGTCTAAGGCGTCTGGAATCAATATAACCAAATACAAGTTGATGGCTTTTGCTATAAGCGGGTTGTTTGCGAGTCTTGCAGGTAGCGTCAACGCCCATTTGCTAACGTTACGGGTTGCGAATATAGCGTCGCTGAGGCTCGACCTCTCTTTCTTGGTGATCGTCTGGACGATTTTCGGAGGATTGGGAACGATTTATGGTCCCATAGTAGGGGTTTACATCCTACAGATTCTAGATCAGTATGTCCTGACGAAAATAGTGGATGTCCCTGCTCCATGGCACTACATAATCTACTCGATCATCATAATCGTTTTTGTTATCAAGTGGCCGAGAGGCTTAGCAAGGTTTGTGACAGACAAACAGGAAGACCTTGAGGAAGCAAGGGACATAGATGAACGGGGCCCCAAGATCTGGAAAAGATATAAGAAGAAGGAAAAAAAGTAATCCAATCCAGAGAGAGAGACTATGCATCTACTCGAAGTTGAAAACCTGACCAAACGTTTCGGAGGACTAAAAGCAGTCAGCAATGTCAGTTTTCACATCGATGAAGGGGAAATCGTTGGCATAATCGGTCCAAATGGAGCCGGAAAGACCACGCTGTTTCACCTAATAAGCGGGTTCCTCAAGCCTGATTCAGGAACCATGAAATTCAGGGGCGAAAACATCACCGGACTCGCTCCCCACAAAATTGCCAACAAAGGGATCGCTAGAACATTTCAGGTTGTCAGACCTTTTCGTCATCTACCAGTCATCGCAAACGTCATGGTTGCCCTCAAGTCGCCTAGAGGAGCCAAAAAAATCGAATGGATCAAAACCTTTGAACGAAAAGCAATAGACATGCTAGAGAATGTTGGCCTCACCGAATTGATGCTTGAACCAGCTGAGAACGTGGGCCACGGAGACTTGAAAAGATTAGAAATGGCCAGAGCACTTGCCCTCGAGCCGGATCTACTGATGCTAGATGAGCCATTCGGCGGATTGAACCCACTCGAAACGGATTTTCTGACGAAATCCATCCAAAGAATACACTTAGATCATCCCTCGCGGGGCATAGTCATAGTTGAACACAAGCTATATGCCCTCATGAAGATCGTTAAAAGAGTAATAGTGCTTCACGAAGGAGAAAAAATAGCTGAGGGAAAACCAGAAGAAATATCCAAAAACAAGAGAGTAATAGAAGTATACATGGGAAAGGCGATGTGACTTGCTCGAAGTGAAAGACCTGATAGTTCACTACGATGGGGCTATAGCCTTAAACCGCGTCAACCTAAGAGTTGAAGACGGAGAGTTCGTCGGTGTTGTTGGACCAAACGGAGCCGGAAAGACAACCCTGCTTCGTACAATATCAGGTGTAATAAAAGAGGTGGCGCCAGGCAAGAAAGAACACCCAACCGTGTCAGGCACCATAACATATGACGGAAAAAGAATAGACAAACTTAAGGCATGGAAAATCGTGAAAATGGGCATTGTCCACTGCCCAGAAAGAAGAAAACCCTTTGGAGAAATGACTACCCTCGAGAACCTAAAAATGGGAGCCTACCTACGCAAGCATAAATCAGATATCAAGAAAGACTTGGAATGGGTCTACGAGTTATTCCCTATACTCAAAGAGAGAGCAAATCAGATGTCCCAAACTTTGAGCGGCGGTGAACAACAAATGCTCGCCATCGCAAGGGCTTTAATGTCAAAACCTAAGCTTCTGGCCATAGATGAACCATCGCTGGGACTGGCTCCAACGCTGAAAGAAAAGGTACTCGAAAGCATCAAGGAAATCTGGCGTTCAGGAGTCACAGTTTTGCTGGTTGAACAAGACGTGAGCATAACCCTTGCTACAGCACAGAGAATCTATGTTCTTGCGCATGGAAGAGTAGCCGTTGAAGGAACCGCAAAAGAATTAATGAAGAACAGAGACGTCAGAGAAATATATCTAGGCCTATAAACCACCCACCAACCACCCCTTACAATAGCAAACAAACCTTTTATATTCGTTCTACTTGTAGTCTGTTCTACATGAAATCTATGTGATGTAAAATGTCAAAGTCAAAATCAGACAACGCTTTAGCCGAATACGAAAAAAGACCTTGGCTTAAATGGTATGCTGAGGGAGTCCCAGCAGACGTTGAGATTCCCGATGATAAATCTATATTGGACATGATAGATGAAGCGGTTGAAAAATGGGGTAACACAGATGCATTGGTTTTCTACGGCAGAAAAATTAAGCATAAAGAGATACACGAGTTGTCTCTAAGGTTTGCAGCAGCCTTGCATGATCTAGGTGTTAAGAAGGGAGACAGGGTTGCCCTACTCCTTCCAAACTGTCCCCAGTTTATGATCGCCTACTTTGGAATTCTCAGAATAGGAGCAGTGGCTTCGGCTATGAGCCCCCTTTATACTCCTAGAGAAATCAAGCATCAACTGAACGACAGCGAGAGTAAGAATCTGGTTTGCCTAGATCTTCTTTATGAAAACGTGGAAAGGGTTTGGAATGAAACAGGCCTTGAACATGTAATCATGACGAGTATAGAAGAGTATTTGCCGGGTAGAGGACGCCTTCTCGGAAGAGCTCGAGGAAAAACACTTTCCGCAGAGATCCGCCAAAGACCGGGAATCCTATTGTTCCAAGATCTAATCAAGAAATATCCTCCAAACCCGCCTAAAGTCGAAATCAACCCTAAAGAGGACCTAGCCGCGCTTCCCTACACCGGAGGAACAACGGGAGTGCCCAAAGGAGCAATGCTAACCCACTACAATGTAGTTTCCCTTCAGGAAGAAATGCGCGCATTCTTTCCAGACATAGAGGACGGTAAGGAAGTCACCGTGGCAATGCTGCCTTTCTATCACATATACGGCCAGTCAGTACTCATGCTCACCGGAGCAATACGAGGCGGAATGGGAATACTGTTCGCTAGACCTGATTTGGAAGATATCATAGCTGCAATGGAACAGTATAAGGCGACGCTCTTCTACGGTGTCCCAACTCTCTACAAATACTTCATAGACTTGAAAAGGGCTAGGAGATTCAATTGGAACAAAATGAAATATGTTTTCTGCGGTGCCGATACACTTCATGACGAAGTAAAGAGAAACTGGAATAGATTCATGGGCAAAGAAATACGCGAAGGCTACGGCTTAACTGAAACGACAGCTGTGACACATACAAACCCACCCAAAAGAAACAAGCCAGGCTCATTCGGCGTTCCACTACCCAACACTCACGTCGCTGTGTGCAAACTCGACAAAATTGAGTTTCTTCCGCCAGGCCAAGAAGGCGAACTGGTGGTAAGTGCCCCGCAGGTGATGAAAGGCTATTGGAATAAACCTGACGCTAACAAAGAGAGCTTCTTCGAGGCAGGTGGCAAGGTCTGGTTCAAAACCGGTGACATGGTCACAATGGACGAGGAAGGATATTTCCATTTCGTTGAAAGAACAAAAGACATGATTAAATACAAGGGATACTCAGTCTACGCCCACGAGATAGAAGAAGTACTATACGATCATCCAAAGATCAAAGAAGCAGCCGTCATAGGCGTTCCAGACCCTGACGTCGGAGAACGTGTTAAAGCAATAGTAGTCCCAGACAAAGATTACAGAGGAAAACTGACAGAACAAGAAGTCACCGAATACTGTGCACAAAAACTAGCCCACTACAAGGTTCCGAAGATAATAGAATTCAGAGGCGAAGTCCCCAAAACGGAGACATTCAAGGTAGACCATAAAAAGCTGAGACAAGAGCTCTTCTTATTAAAAGAAGAAAAGTGAGTAAACCAGGATTTGCCAGTTGAATGACTTCGAAACCGTTTGAAAAACGGAAGCTCAAACGTTTATATAGACTTTGAAATGGCGTATTTTAAGAAAACACCCAAGTAGACAATCGAGTCGTTCTTGGACATGCGTGACAGCATATTCTATTATGGCTACTCTTCAATTCCTGCCAGATACTTGGCAATCGTTTTCTTTTCTTCGAAATCGTAGGTAGCTGCAATGAGTATTTCTTCCATCACTGGAGAACCCCCACCGTGAACCCCGGCCACTGCCGCCGCTCCACCTGCTGCAGAACATATCATGTCCGAGATTAAACGGAAGCATCGATGTACCTTTTCAGCCGGAACATCAGCCTTCCTCATAATGTACTTTTCCATGTAGGGTCGTGTCTCCGGACTAACGAAATCACCTTCAGAGGGCAACGTTGCTGGCAGCCCTCCGGCCAAATCTGCGAGAATTTCAGACTCGTGATATATATTGACGCCAGCGTGGCGTCTACCCACATTTGTATAAACCGTGTCTGGCACAAAGGTTCCTGAAGATGAAGCTTGCGCGGTGACTGCGGAAGCTATACCTGCCGCGTAAACGAGTTCGGCTACGCTGACGAGATGAGCCAGCTTCGATCTTACATGCGTTTTGCCGGCGATTCCCTGATAGTCTGCAACGAGAGCTGAGGCTCCAGTAATCATGTCTGTGACAGCGGGTTTGCACCCAGTATAACTATGCCTATGATATAATGCAAACATATGGGCCAACAATCCTGCGAAAGGTGGTGGTTCCCCGCACATAAACACTCGCTCGTTTGGAACAAAGAGGTCATCAAAGATCACAAAAGAATCTGCGAATCCGTATTCGGCGACCGGAGCTTTAAACTTCTCCCTTGGCCTCGGATTAGTTACGTGGGTAATTAGTTTGACTCCTTCAGCATCCGCAGGAACAGCAAAGGCCACTGAATAGTCAGCGTCGTTCTCGGTCATCATTCGCGTCGGCAAGCAAATTATTTCATCGGCGTAAGCCGCCATAGTGATATGGTTTTTTGCTCCTCTCACAACGATGCCGTCGTCCCTTTTCTCCACCATGTGGACGTAGAGGTCTGGATCCTTTTGCTGAAACGGTCTGAGACTCCTGTCGCCTTTAACATCAGTTTGGGCTGCAGCTGCTGTGAGGTCGTTTTTCTGGAAGTATTCCAAGAATTTCAGAAATCTTCTGTAATATTCTGTGCCGAAACTCTGATCCAGTTCGTAGGTTATTACTGAGAGGGCATTTATTGCGTCGCATCCCATGCAACGTTGGATGCACCCGCCCGTTAGGTGGCAGGCTTTTCTGATCATTTTCTGCTTTGTTAGCAGGTCCTCGGTGCTTCGATTTATGTGGGTGAAGCGGTTTATTTCTTCTCCGGTTAAATGGGATTCTGCAGTAATCAAACCCCTGAATTTTGGGTCTTCAACTAGGTCAAAGGTTTTGCCCATTACACTGATTGCTTGGGTGAGCTGCGGGTCATCGCGTCCCACTAGTTTACCGTCCATGTATACGTTTTTCCTCATTCCACACAGTTTTTCAACATATTCCTCAGATGTCCTCATTTTCATCACTTTGGAAATACAAGTCAACTCAGCCGTCTATATAAATATCATGAAAAAAGCGACTTTTTGGACAACCAAGTGACTGAAGAACACAGATGCCAGTCATCAGCGTCTAAGATAGCTTAAGAACTTTGAAGTTCGCGTGGAAAGTTGGGGTTGTAAAACCGTTTAGATAGAGGCGGTGGATGATTAGAGGAATTTTACTAAGTCTTCACGCTTTATTCTCGGTAATTCTTTTTTGATTCCAGCAAGGTATCTAGCTATGTCCTTTATCTTCTCGATGTTGTAGGTTCCCACCATCATGATTGTTTCCATGACCGGTGAACCGCCCCCATGGACACCCGCTACTTGAAATACCCCAGTAAGATCGGAAGCCAGAATGTTTTCAGCGAGCCTGAATGCTCTGTGTACATATTCAGATGAAAGCTCTGGATTGCGCATTATGTATTTATTAAGCAAGTCGCCAGTTTCTTCGTTGTAAAAATCAGCTTCAAGGGGCAAAGTGCAGGCAAGACCGCCAGCTAGGTCCGCGAGAAGTTCGTATTCATGGTATATGTTTTCTCCAGCCAGTCTTCTTCCCGCATTTGTGTATACAGGATCGGGAATGTACGTTCCAGAGGGAGATTTTACAGCGTTGTGTGCACTGGCTATTCCAGCAGCGTACACAAGTTCTGATAAGCCAATGTATTTAGATAATTTGTCCCGAACATGAGTTGTCTTTTCAATGTTGTTACATTCCGCGACTAAGGCGGCGGCACCGCCCAATACATCGGTCACTGCGGGTTTACAACCGGTATAACTATGTCTGTGAAAAAGCGCAAACAATAAGGCAAGAGCCCTTCCATATTCCCATTCGCCGCACATGAATACTCTTTCCCAAGGCACAAAGACATCATCAAATATCGTTAGAGATTCTGCGTCTCCAAAATTGGCAACAGGAGCGTCCAGTTTTATCCTCTTGCGCGGGTATGCTGGACGAACCACAAGCTTAACCCCCTCTGTGTCGGCGGGAATTGCAAAGGCAACTGCCCATTCGCCTTCTTCTTTAGTTAAAGTGCGAGTAGGAATGGCGATAATCTCATCTGCATATGGTGCAA
>Ga0224501_10001643_pt1 | contig 17336 bp, 14 predicted proteins | sample SF_Oct11_sed_USG_4_FD_169105 | JGI IMG/M metagenome (GOLD analysis project Ga0224501, IMG submission 169105) | Sediment microbial communities from San Francisco Bay, California, United States - SF_Oct11_sed_USGS_8_1 | ecosystem: Environmental > Aquatic > Marine > Sediment | place: USA... | reverse complement strand
AGGATATCCTTTAAAGAACGCCGTGTGAATTCACAGCGGATGTGCCTCGCGATACCCGGAAAGGTCCTCGAGATCGATGGCAGGACTGCGAGGGTCGACTTCGGCTACGGTGCGACCCGTGAGGTGGATGTCACCCTCGTCGATGTGAGGGTCGGCCAGTACGTGCTGGTCCACACGGGCTACGCCATCCAGGTGCTGGACGAGGAGGATGCCCTGGAGACCCTCCGGCTCTGGAGGGAGATGCTGGGGTACATCGAGCCAGCATAGAGCCTGTTTCAGGGTGGGGGCGCGTGGAGAAGTTCTCGGGTTTCAAAGACCGGAACCTGGCCGAGTTGCTGCGAGGGAGGATCAAGGAGCTCACGCCTCGAGAGCAGGTGAAGATCTGCCACGTCTGCGGCACCCACGAGTGGACGATAACCCACTCGGGGCTCAGGGACATGATAACCGAGAGCGTCTCCCTCATAGCCGGGCCCGGGTGCCCGGTCTGCGTCGTCCCAGCGAGGGAGATTGACGAGGCCGTCTGGCTCGCCCTGAACGGGGTGACTGTGGCGACCTTCGGCGACATGTACCGCGCCCCGGGGTCGGAGATTTCCCTCGGGGACGCCAGGGGGCAGGGGGCCGACGTCAGGGTCGTCTACAGCGTCAGGGACGCGGTCGCCATGGCCGGGAGGGAGCCTGAGAGGGAGTTCGCATTCTTCGCGATAGGCTTCGAGACCACGACCCCCATGAACGCCCTCGAGATCCCGGGGTGCCCGGAGAACATGAGCTTCCTGGTGAGCCACAGGCTGATCCCCCCGGCGATGGAGTCCCTCGCCGAGATGGAGGACCTGGACCTCGACGGCTTCATAGCCCCGGGGCATGTCTCCACGATCATAGGCGAGAAGCCGTACCGCAGGTTCCCCGAGAGGCACGGCATGCCCACAGTCATCGCCGGCTTCGAGCCCCTAGACATGCTCATGGCCGTCTACATGATCCTCAAACAGATCAAGGAGGGCCACCCGAGGCTCGAGAACGAGTACTCCAGAGCTGTGACCTACGACGGCAACGTGAAGGCGCAGAAGGCGACCTCGAAAGTCTTCGACGTGGTGGACGGCGCCTGGCGCGGCATAGGCGTGATCCCCTCCTCGACGCTCAGGTTGAAGGAGAAGTTCTCCCGACAAGACGCGAGGAGGAGACACGACATAGAGGTCGGCCCAGGCAGGGACATCTACCCAGGGTGCAGCTGCCACCTAATCATAATCGGGAAGATCACGCCGGACGAGTGCCCCTTGTTCATGAAGGCGTGCACGCCCGAGAAGCCGAAGGGGGCCTGCATGGTGAGCAGCGAGGGCACCTGCAGGATCTGGTCCTACCGGGAAGACCTATAGGTCCTTTAGGGACGCTACGACGGCCTGTCCCAACGAAACCCCGCCGTCCCCGGGGGGGACCTGCCTGTGCCGGATGAACTTCAGGCCAGTTTCCTCGACCCTATTCCTGATTATGCCATTGATCATCTCGTTGTAGGCGACGCCTCCCGAGAAACCAACGGTCCCGAGCCCGTGCTCCTCCGAGGCCCTCAGGGCCATCTCGGACAGGCCCTCAGCCACGGCGCCCTGGAGGGCACTGGCGAGCTCCCCCCTCCCGTACCTGCCCCTCAGCTCGTACAGCCTCCTCACCATCTGGGAGGTTTTCAGCACGAGCACGCCGCCTTTCTCGATGACCTCGACAGGTAGATCGACCCCGGATGAGGAGACGCTGGCGGCGGCCGCCTCGAGCTTCATGGCGCCCTCACCCTCGTAGGTCCTGCTGAACGAGACCCCGAGCAGGCATGATACTGCATCGAGGAGCCTCCCGACGCTCGTGGTCATGGGCGTGTTGAAACCCCTCTCCAGCTGGGCGAAAACGGCCTTGATCTCCCTCTCGCCGAGCTTGAAGCCTTCAAGGCAGCTCTCCCTCAGGAACCTCCCCAGTTCCTTCCGGGGCAACTCGCCGTACAGGATCCCCTGGAGCATCCTGCCGTACCTGAGGGCGCTCAGATCCCCGCCGGGCATGGGCTGGGGCTCAAGGTGGCCGACCCTCCTGAAGTCGTCATATCCGCCGACAAGTATCTCGCCGCCCCAGGCGGAGCCGTCGCTACCGTAGCCGTACCCGTCGCACATGACCCCGACTATCTCCTCCCCGGACTCAAGGTCGTTCTCCGCCATCACCGCGGCCAGGTGGGCGTGGTGGTGCTGGACCTCGACGAGGGCGGCGCCTGACTCCTCCGCGAGCTCCTCGGCGACGGTCCTTGACAGGAAGCTCGGGTGGAGGTCGAGGGCCACTGCGTCCGGCCTGCCCAGCATGAGGAGCTTCACCATGTGGCCTATGGCCTCTCTGAGGAAGGCGAGGGCCCCGGGGCTCTCGATGTCGCCGAGGTGCTGGGTGGGATAGCCCTTGTCCTCCTTGAGGACGCACGCCGTGGAAGCGAGCTCTGGGCCGACGGCGATCACCCTCCTCGCCGAGGTGAAGGGGAGCTGCACCGGCAGCGGCACGTACCCCCTCGACCTCCTGAGGAACAGGGGGGCGCCGTCGACGACCCGCATCACCGAGTCATCGCACCTGGCACATATCTCCCTGTCGTGGAGGAGGAGATAGTCGGCTATGCCCCCGAGCCTCTCCAAGGCCTCCTCGTTGGAGACAATCATGGGCTCCCCTGGGAAATTGGCCGACGTCATCACGAGGGCGGGGTCCTCCGTGTGGCGAAATAGTACATGGTGTATCCCGGAGTAGGGCAACATCACCCCAACGGTGTGGAGGCCCGGCGATATGAGATCGGATAGGGGGAAGGGCTCGAGCTTCCTGAGGGCCACGATCGGCCTCGCAAGGGACGTGAGGAGCTCCCTCTCCCGCTCGGAGGTTAGGGCATAACTTTCGATCTCCTCCAGGCTCGGGCTCATGATGGCGAAGGGCTTCCCCGGCTTCCTCCTCCGCTCCCTCAGCGTGATGAGGGGCCCGTCCTCCGTCGTCTTCGTCGCCAAATGCACCCCGCCTATGCCCTTGATGGCAAGGACATATCCCTCGTCCAGGAGCCCCGCGGCCAACTTGAGGGGGTCATCGTCGTCCATCACCAAGCCGTCGGGGGCAAACAGGGTCATCCTGGGCCCGCATTGGGGGCAGCAGATGGTCTGGGCGTTGAACCGCCTGTCCAGGGGGCCGTAGAACTCGCTGCTGCAGTCCCCGCAGAGGGGGAACTCGACCATCGTAGTCCTCTCCCGGTCGTAGGGGATGTCGGTGATGGTAGTGAACCTCGGGCCGCAGATGGCGCAGCAGGTGAAGGGGTAGAGGTAGTGCCTGTCGCCGGGGTCGAAGAGCTCCCCGAGGCAGTCGTCGCAGATGGCGGCGTCCGGAGGAATCAGGGAGTGCTTCACCTCCCTCCTCCCCAGGTCGCTGTTGTCGATGGTGAAGCCCTCGTACACGTCGCTGTATTCGAGCCAGTCGACGTCGACCTTGGTGTAGACGGCGACAGGGATCTTCTCCTCCTCGATATCCCTGAGGAAGGCCTTGATGGCGCCTTCCTCGCCGCTCACGTCGATCCTGACGCCCGCGTCCCCCATGTTCTTGACGTAGCCCCTCAGGCCCCTCCCGACTGCCAGCCTGTAGACGAATGGCCTGAAGCCGATGCCCTGGACGAGGCCCTGTACTGTGACTACGGCTCTCCTCTTCAACGGTCCCAGCCTTTCCGAACCTGTATGTTGTCGACGACTCCTCTTACCCGTTGAAGGGCGTCTTTAAAACGATTCCCTCAGCAGATCCGGGGCATCGGCGAGCCGATGGGCTCCCTGACGATCCTCCTCCCTCCCACGAAGGTCTCCAGGATCACCCTCCCCCTGCCCTCGCGGACCTCGCCGGCGATTGCGGCGTCCCTGCCGTATCGGCTGCCCTTCATGGATTTCAGGACGGCCTCAGCCTTGTCGCTTTCCACCCCGACCACAGCCATCCCCTCGTTGGCCAGCTCAAGGGGGTCGAGGCCCAGAAGCTCGCAGGCGCTCCTCACGACCCCCTTCACCGGGATCTCGTCCTCATGGAGGTAGATGTCGACGCCGGACTTCCTCGCCATCTCGTTGAGGGCGGCGGCGACTCCCCCCCTCGTCGGGTCCTTCATCGAGGTTATCCCCCCGACCTGTAGTGCCTCCCCGATCATGCCCGAGAGGGGGGCCACGTCGGACTCGATGGGAGCGTCGAGTTCCAGGCCCTCCCTCGAGACCAGCAGGGAGAGCTGGTGGTTCCCGATGGTGCCCGTGAATATGAGCTTGTTTCCGGGCTTGAGACCGGAGTCTGTGACGACGCGGTCGGCTATGCCGACGCCGGATGTGCTCACCATCAACTCCGCGACGCCCCCGCGCTCCACCACCTTCGTGTCCCCCGCGATCAATGGTATTCCGACCTCGTCTAGGGCCGCTCCCATCGACTTCACCACCCTGCCCAGCACATCGATCTGGAGCCCCTCCTCCACGATGATGGATGAGGCCATGGCGATCGGCGCTGCGCCCATGACTGCGATGTCGTTGACGGTCCCGCAGACGGCGAGCCTCCCTATGTCCCCACCGGGGAAGAAGAGGGGTCGGACGGTGTACGCGTCGGTGGTTATGACGATGTTGCTGCCCCCGAGGGGTATGGTCGCCCCGTCGTCCATCTCGGGGAGGCCTATGCCCCCCTCGACCCTGTTGAGCCTGTACGCGGGGAGGATGACCTCCTCGATGAGCTGCCTCATCAGCCTCCCCCCGCCCCCGTGCTCGAGCTTTATGACGCCAGCCATGACATGGATTCTCCCCTCAAACACCGTTTTAAGAATTGTCTCTTATCCTTTCCTTCCGACCAAATAAAACTTGAACCCCAAAAACGCGGATCGCCGGTGGCTGGAGGACAGGAACATAAATTAAGTCTAGTCCGCGATATGGTCCGATATGCACGAGTGGGCCCTTGCCGAGGGGGTTGTCTCAACAGCCGTCAAGATCGCGAGGGCAGAGGGGCTCAGCGAGATCACTGAGGTCGTGGTGAAGATCGGCGAACTCCAGCAGGTGGAGCACGACGTACTGAACTTCGCTCTAGAGCAGCTAAGAAAGCCGATGATGAAGGACGCGAGGTTCGTCTTGGAGACAATCCCCGCTAGGCTGAAGTGCCGGGTGTGCGGCGAGGAGTGGAGGTTCAGCCCGGAGGAGCTGAGCGAGGAGGTCTCCGAGGCCATACACTTCGTCCCCGAGGTCGCCCACGTCTACATCAAGTGCCCCGGCTGCGGTAGCCCCGACTTCGAGGTCGTAGAGGGCCGGGGGGTGATCCTCGCGTCCATAAAGGGGGTCAAGAAGGATGAGTGACCCCCGTCTGGAGATCATCGGCAAGCGGCTGGAGAAGGTCGGGAGGATCATCGCCGTCTCCAGCGGGAAGGGCGGGGTCGGCAAGAGCGTTGTGGCGTCCATGTTGGCCCTGATCCTGGGAAGGGAGGGCAACGAAGTGGGGCTACTGGACCTCGACTTCACGAGCCCCGCCACCCACGTCATACTCGGCATAGGGGACCTCTACCCCGAGGAGGAGTACGGGATAATCCCGCCCCTCGCCCACGGCCTCCGCTACATGTCCATCACCTACTACTCCCTCGACAAGCCCGCCCCGCTGAGGGGCGCCGACATCTCCGACGCCATCATAGAGATCCTCGCGATAACCCGATGGGGTGAACTCGACTACCTCGTGATAGACATGCCGCCCGGGATCGGCGACGCGACCCTCGATGTCCTCCGGCTTGTAAGGGGCATAAACTTCCTGGTCGTTACGACGCCCTCGAGGGTCGCCTTCCAGACCGTGAAGAAGCTCCTCACCCTCCTGGACGAGCTAAGAATCCCGGTGATGGGCGTGGTGGAGAACATGGTCATGGAGCCCTCAAGCCCGATCCGGGAGCAGGTCAGACAACTAGGACAACACTACCTTGGGGCCGTGAGTTACGATGCTGGGCTTGAGGGTGCCCTAGGCGACGTCGAGAAAATTATGGACACAGCGTTCGCCGATTCAGTCAAAGTGATAGCCTCTGAAATCGAGCAGCGGCTCAAGAGACCGCCAACATAAGGCAGTCATGTTGGCACCAGGTGCAAAGCCCTCAATTATTGGATATTGTGGGGGAGAGGCCTGTTCTTCGCCTTGTGAAAATTTGTCAAAAATTCATTGAAAAATGATGATTAGTGCTAAAAGAGCACACCGTTTAGTGCGTCTCCTGCCCCCGCCGACCCGCAGGATTTATCCATGACCACATAGCATGGAAGGGGAGGATACTCATGGATGCCGTAGTCGATATAAGCAAGTCGGACACGCGCTTCCTGCGGACGCTCGACAGGGAGCTCGGCGCCTCCGACCTCAGCAAGTGCTTCCAGTGCGGCGTCTGCGTCGCCAGCTGCCCCGTCAGGGAGATCGAGGAGACCTTCAATCCCAGGCGGATAATGAAGCTGGCGAAGCTCGGGCTGAAGGACATCGTCCTCCGTAGCGACTTCATCTGGCTCTGCTCCATGTGCTTCATGTGCCATGAGCGCTGCCCCCAAAACGTGAGGCCACCCGATGTCATGACGGTGCTCAGGAACATCGCGGCGAAAGAGGGCATCGCCCCACCGAACCTCATGAAGCTCGTCGATGTGCTCGCAGAGAACGGTAGGGTCTACCCGCTGGACGACTTTACCGAGGACGAGAGGGACGACAGGGGCCTCCCAAAGGTCGAGACACAGCCCGATTTCGTGATGAAGATAGCGGGGGCAGGGAAATGAGGTACGCCCTTTTCCTCGGCTGCACCATACCGGCCAGGCAGATGAACTACGAGCAGTCTGCACGGGCCGTGGCGAAGGCCCTCAGCATAGATCTCGTCGACTTGGACTTCGGGTGCTGCGGCTTCCCCATCGAGCCCGTCGACGAGGTGAAGGCCCTGTCTATGGCAGCGGTTAACCTCAAGAAGGGGGAAGAGGAGGGGCTTGACATCGTCACCCTCTGCTCTGCGTGCGGTGAGATGCTCGCGAAGGCGGAAGAGGTGCTCGGCAAGGACGAGTCCATGGCGAAGAGCGTCAACGGCGTTCTGAGCAAGCAGCTCGGGGCCGAGTACGGGGGCGAGAGGCCCCGCGTCGTCCACTTCGCTCGGATGCTCTACGAGGACCTCGGCCCGGAGAAGATCAAGGGCCTGGTGAAGCGCCCCCTGCAGGGGTTGAGGGTCGCGACGCATCCTGGATGCCACTACGTGAGGCCCTCCACCCTCAGTGGGGGCTTCGACGACCCGGAGTTCCCCCACAGCCTGGACGAGCTCGTGGAGGCTACTGGCGCCAAGGCGGTCGACTACATCGGGAAGGAGGACTGCTGCGGAGGGGGCATCCTCGCCGTCAGGGAGGACGTGGCGAAGGCCATGACGCGCAAGAAGCTCGAGACTCTGAGCGGAAAAGTGGACGCGATGGTTCTCATCTGCCCCTTCTGCGGGATAATGTACGACAGGTACCAGAAGCTGATGGCAGCCGAGATGGAGAAGGGGTTCGGTGTCCCGGTTCTCTACTACCCGCAGCTCCTCGGCCTCGCTCTGGGCATCGACCCCGAGGAGCTCGGGTTCGACATCAACTCCGTCAGCGTCGACGGGGTGCTTGAGAAGGTAGGTGTCTGATATGGCGCTGGGTGTTTTCATCTGCAGGTGCGGGGGCAACATCTCCGGGACCGTGAACTGCGAGGATGTCAGGGACGCGGTCAAGGACATGGAGGGGGTGACCACCGCCCAGGTCACGGATTTCCTCTGCTCGAAGCCGGGGCTCCAGATGATCAGGAACGCGATCCAGAGGCGGAAGCTCGACAGGGTCCTGGTCGCCTGCTGCAGCCCCCACATGCACGAGAAGATGTTCCAGAACGTCGTCGAGGAGGAGGGTGTGAACCGGTACCAGCTCGTCCACGTCAACGTGAGGGAGCATTGCAGCTGGATCCACGAGAAGGGGGCGACCGAGAAGGCCGTCAACCTCGTGAAGGGCGGGGTAAGGCGGGCCCTGACCCTCGAGCCCCTCCAGGAGAAGGAAGTGGAGCTCTGCAGGGACGTCCTGGTCATCGGGGGAGGCGTCGCGGGCATAACCGCCGCCCTCCAGCTCTCGGAAGGTGGGTTCAGGGTCAACATGGTGGAGAGGAACCCGAGCATCGGAGGCCGCATGGCCCAGCTGAGCAAGACATTCCCGACCCTCGACTGCTCCCCGTGCATCCTGAGCCCGAGGATGGCCGAGGTCGAGAACGACAAGAACATCGCCCTATACACCTGCGCCGAGGTCGTCGACCTAACGGGAGGTCCCGGGAACTACAAGGCACTGATCAAGCAGAAAGCTAGGGGGGTCGACCTCGACAAGTGCCTCAAGTGCGGGCGCTGCACAACGGTCTGCCCCACCGGGGTCCCCAACGAGTTCGAGGAGGGCCTCTACCCGAGGAAGGCTATCTACCTGCCCTTCCCCCAGGCCGTCCCCTCGGTCTACGTGATAGACTTCGAGAACTGCCAGAGGTGCGGGAGCTGCGTGGAGGCCTGCCCCGCAAAGGCCGTCAACCTCGACGACGAGGACAAGACCCTCGAACTCGACGTCGGATCTGTCATCGTCGCTACGGGCTTCGACCTGATCGACGATGCAAAGCTCAGGAGCTATCGCCCTGAGCACCCCGGCGTGGTTAACGCCCTCCAGGTGGAGAGGCTGATAGAGAACGAGCTCACCGAGGGCAAGGTGCTCACGACCAAGGACGGCGGCCGGGTTAAGGGCATCGCTTATGTCCTTTGCGCCGGGAGCCGGGACCCCCACAGGGGGGTCTCCTACTGCAGCGCCGTCTGCTGCCCCTACTCGATAAAGCAGGCGATCCTGCTGAAGAAATACCTCCCCTACCTGAAGATCTACATCTATTACACGGACATGAGGATGATCGGCCGGGGCTTCGAGGACTTCTACAGGGAGGCGAGGGAGAAGGGCATAGTCTTCATCCACGGTAGGCCAGGGGATGTGACGCCGTTGCCAAACGGGAACTTGGAGATCCTGGTTGAGGATATCGATACGGGCCTCATGTTCAGGAACGAGGTCGAGCTCGTCGTCCTCTCCTCGGCCATGGTGCCCCCGGCCGGCGCCGCTAAGCTGGCCTCAACGCTCGGGATCGCCCTCGGCGAGGACTTCTTCATCGCAAGCAAGCACGTGAAGCTGGACCCAATCTCGACACTGAGGGCTGGGATATTCGCCGCCGGCGTAGCCACGGGCTGCAAGGACATCCACGACTCCGTCATCGACGCGAGGGCTGCGGCCTCCCACGCCGCCAACTTCCTCGGCGAGGGCCGGATGAAGCTCGACCCCTTCAAGCCGGTGGTGGTCGGCGAGTGCGACGGTTGCGGCCTCTGCGTTGAGGTCTGCCCGAGGGGCGCCATCAGCGTGGAGGGTGAGACGCCGGTGATCGACGTGGTCTCGTGCAACGGCTGCGGGGCCTGCGTCTCCGCCTGCTCGATGGGGGCGCTCAAGCTCCCGAACTACACGAAGGAGGCCATCTTAGAAGAGGTGAAGGGACTGGTCGATGGGGCCGACGACGATGTCGTCGTGATCGGCTTCTACGACGACAACATCAGCTACACCGCCGCGGACAACGCAGGTACGGCCAGGATCCACTCCCCCACGAACATGAGGATCGTTAGGACTCCCTCCACGGCGATACTCGACAAGGACACGATACTCAAATCCCTCGGTTATGGGGCGGACGGGATAATGATCTGCGAGGTCGAGGAGAGCCACGAGGAGGAGCTCGCGGAGAAGCTCGTCGACGACGTGAGGGGGGAGCTGGAGAAGATGGGCGTCGAGCCCGAGAGGGTGTTCCTTAAGCCGATGGTGCTCCCCATCTTCAAGGTGCTGCCCCAGTTCATCACCGAGTTCACCGACACCATAAAGAAACTAGGAAAAATACCAGAAGAAAAACGGGAGAAGCTACTGGGTTAAGAGGCGACCACAATCGCCTCTCGGACCCCAGGCTAAATATTAACGCCTTAAGACGGTCATAGGACGATCATGGGAAGGCAATAATCCGAGTCGGGTTCACCTTTTCCCTTTTTCCTGAATACTTGATTACCGAAATTATCTGCTATAGTATATCTTCTGATTAAATACCCGTTTAAAAAATTGAGAGAGAAGCTACTCCAGTTCTCGTTTGATCATCTCGATGAGCTTCGGGACAGCTGTACGCACCTTCTCCGTCAGGTCGCTGCTGAATGACTCCACGTCCTGGGCCTCCACGGCCAGTATCACAATTTTCTTCGGCATCTCGTCGGGGTAGAGCTGCTCCCCCAGCTTCAGGATGCCCGGGAGGTTCAGGCCGTGGGACTGGGCGAAGTCGGACTCGACCAGCTCCCCGGGCTCCAGCCTGTGGATTGTCCCGGGCTCGGTCCCTGTCGTTATGGCGTCGACGATGACGACACGGTCCCGGCTCCTGATGTGATCGAGCAGGTCTATGTTCGCCGTTGAAAGGTCGACGGCGTCGACCCCGGGCATCTCCTCCCGGAGGATCCTGACGACGTGTATCCCGACTCCGTCGTCCGCCCGGAGAAGGTTTCCAATGCCGATGACCGCGTTCCTCAACTCAGGTTCCTTTCGAGCCTCTTGTACAGGCTGCCCCCGCTGTCGTAGATCTCCACGGCCAAGGGCGTCTGGCCCGGCAGGCTGTGGGTGGAGCAGGCGAAGCAGGGGTCGTAGGCCCTGAAGGCCATCTCCACCTTGTTGAGGAGGCCCTCGCTCACCTCGCCGCCCTTGATGAGGCCGCACGCTGCGTCCCTGATAGAGACGCAGATTGGCGCGTAGTTGTTCGTTGTCGCGACTATCAGGTTCACCTTTTCCACGAGGCCCTCGCTGTCTACCTTGTAGTGGTGGTACAGGGTGCCTCTGGCCGCCTCGACGACGCCAACCCCCTCCCCCGGCTCACCCACCGGGTTCCTCAGATCTGTCCCCGTTATCTCGGGGTCGGTCGCAAGCTCAAGCGTCCGCTCGGCTGCGTAGAGCAGCTCGACCAGCCTCGCCCAGTGGAAGGCGAGGGTCGAGTTTACCGGCTTCCCGCCGAGGGTCTCGTACATCCGCTTGTACTCCTCGTCGGCGAGGGGGGTCGCCATGCCGTCGGCCGCGTTCAGCCTGCCGAGGGGCCCGACGCGGTAGATCCCGCTGTCTTTCCCGTCCTTCAGCCCCTTCCAGCCGATGCCCTTCAGGTAGGTGAACTTCGAGTAAGTCCAGGGCTCCACGTGCTCGGAGATATGGTCGAGGTAATCCTTCGCCTGGAACCTGTCATACTCCCTCCCCTTCTGGTCGGTCACGCGGATGTCCCCGTCGTAGAAGTTGACCTTGTTGTTCTTGTCGACGAGGCCCATGTTGTAGGTCTTCAGCTGGTAGGGGTCGCTGAGGATCAGATCGACGTAGCCCTTGTTCCCGAGGACGACGTCGTTGAACACGCCGAGGGTGAACTGGGCGAACTCCACCGAGGAGCGGGCCATCTCCTCTATCTCCTTCCTCTCTTCCTCGTTCAGCCCCTTCGAGACCCCGCCTGGTAGGCCGCTCGTCGGGTGGGTCGCCTTCCCGCCAAGGATCTCGGTGACCCTCTGCCCGTAGGCCCTGTGCTTTATCACCTCCTTGCCGACGTCGAGGCCTACCTTCTTCAGGACACCGAAGATGTTCCTCTCAGCCGGCGGGGCGTCCGGCCCGACGACGAAGTCCGGGGCCCCGAGGAAGTAGAAGTGGAGGGTGTGGTCGTAGACGTAGTAGCCCGAGTACATCAGCTCCCTGAGCTTCTTCGCCGTTGGTGTGGGCTCGACGTTGTAGACAGCATCCAGGGCCTTCGTGGAGGCCATGTGGTGGGCGACAGGGCAGACGCCGCAGATCCGGGGCGTGATGATGGGCATATCTTCGGCCCGCCTCCCCTCGCAGAAGCGCTCGAACCCCCTCAGCTCGGGGATCTGCAGGTAGGCGTTCTCGACGTTCCCCTCGTCGTTCAGGAATATGGAGATCTTGCCGTGGCCCTCCAGCCTCGTGATCGGGTCTATTGTGACGGTCTTCATCTCTTGATCCTCCTGTTCATGATGGCGACCGGGAGCCCGTACTTGTAGAAGGTGCCGACCGGGTCCTTCAGCTGCGCCATGAGGGCTTCGGGATCGAAGCCCTCCTGCTTCTCCTCGGCGAGCCCCAGCACGGTCGAGAGGGCCGAGATCATCGCGGTCCCCTGCTCGATGGCCCCGGGGCACGGGCCCCCGCAGCCAGTGCACGGCATGTTAGCGTTCAGGCAGCGGGCCTCGCAGCCACCCCTTGTGGCCGGGCCCATGCAGACGATTCCCTGCTCGAGGAGGCACTTCTCGGGCTCGGGCTCGAAGTCGATGATCCTCCTGATCTCGGATATCTTCTTCTCCTCCCTCACCCTAGGGCACTCGTCACAGACCGACTTCTCCGGGGCCAGCACCGCCCCCTTCGGCGGCAGGTTCCCGCCCGCTATGGCCTGGACGGCCTCGACTATGAGGCCCGGCGCCGGCGGGCACCCCGGCAGATAGTAGTCCACGTCCACGACCTGGTCCAGCGCCATGACCGTGTCGTAGAACTCGGGGAGCGTGAGGGTTCCCTCCTCTGCCTTGAACTTGGTCTGTGGGACCAGGTTCGCCTTGTTCACAGTAGAAGGCGACTGCAGGTAGGACCTCTCGAAGACCTCCTCCCGGTCGGCGACGTTGGCGAGCCCCGGTATGCCTCCCATGTGGGCGCACGAGCCAAAGGCGACGAGGGCCTTCGCCTTCCTCCTGAGCAGCTTGGCGAGGCGCTCCTGCTCCTCGGTGCGCACCGCGCCGTTGAAGAAGCAGACGTCCATGAAGCCGTCCGGCATCGCCTCGACATCCTTGTACTTGACGTCCATCGCCACCGGCCAGAAGACCACATCTGCTATCTCCAGCACGTCGAGTATCTTCTCGTCTATGTCGAGGACGGCGATCTCGCAACCCCCGCAGCTGGCGGCCCAGTAGAACCCAAACTTTAGCTTATCCAATCATCAGCCCTCCGCGAACTTCTGAAGTATCGAGGCGTCGATCTTGTTGCTGTCGAACCCCAGGTCGTCGTAGTCGATCCCGAGCGCCAGGCCCAGCAGCTGGGGGTAGTGGACGACAGGCACGTTGGGGGAGTTCTCCTGAATCAATTGGCAACGCTCGTACGTCAGATAGCAGAACGGGCAGGCCGTGATCAGTAAGTCCGCGTACTTCTTCACCGTCTCCACCTTCTCAAGGCCGACGCTCCAGGTTACGGCCTCCCGGATCCCCATGATAGGCCCGGCGCAGCACTCCAACTTGTTCGGATAGGCGACGCTCTCCGCACCCGTGACTTCGACGAGCTCGTCGAGGGTGGTGGGGGCCTCGGGGTCGTCCTGGACCATGATGTCCGAGGGCTTCAGCATGTGGCACCCGTAGTGGGTCCCGACCCTCAGGCCCTTGAGCGGGTGCTCCACTTCGGACCTGATCTTTTCTAGGCCGATGTCGTCCTTCAGCATCCTGACGAAGTGCTTCACCTCAACAGTCCCCTTGAACTCCTTGCCGACATCGGCGAGGACCTCATTGACTTCAGCCCTGAGCTTTGGGTCTTCCTTGAGCTCCTTGTTCGCCTTCATGAGGACCTCCGTGCAGCCGTTGCAGACTGTGACGACGTCGAGCCCCATCTCCTCCGCTATGCAGATGTTCCGCGCGGCGACAGCCACCCCCGTCTTGTGGTCCAGGGTCTCTAGGTAAGTGGTGCCGCAGCAGCTCGAACCGGGCATGTCCACCAGCTCGACGCCCAGCTGCTCCGCGACCTTCCGCGTCGCCTTCTCGTATCCCCAGAGGCGGGCGAGGGTGGTGCACCCGGCGAAGAACGCGTACCTCATCTCAGCCGCCCTCCACGAGGCCGAGGAAGCCCGTCTTTCTCATTATCTTCTCTACCTCCTTGGTGTCTGGCTCGGGTGCGGGGGGCAGGTCCTCGTCCTCTCTCATCTCGTTTTGGAAGTCGTCTATCTCGTAGATGTACCCCATCTCCGCCAGGGTGTTCATCAGCGCCCTGTAGGTCGGGTGGATGATACCCTCCTTTATCGCTAGCTTCCGGAGCGCCGAGACTATCTCCGAGATCCTCACCTGCTCGGGGCAGCGCTCGTAGCAGGTGTAGCACCCGGCGCATAGCCATACGGTGTCGCCGCCGAGTAACCTTTCCTTCTGGCCGTAGGCCGCTAGCCGTGCGATCTGCCTGGGCCTGAACTCCTCGACCCTCATGGCGACGGGGCAGTCGGCGGTGCAGGTCCCGCACTGGTAGCATAGCATCAGCTTCTCGGCGCCCGGTGTCTCCATGAGGCGCTCCCTGAAGCCCTTGTCGGCCTCTGACATCCGGATCTCCTTACGCTCGGTCAACTCACTCGCCCTCCCAGGCCACGGCGACCTCCAACGGCCTGAGGGGGCTCGGCCCCAACCTCTTCAGGTCGGCGACCATCTCCCTCATCACCCGGGCGAACTTGTCCCCCTCCGCCGCCGAGATCCACTCCAGCCTAAGGCGCTCCGGCTCGAACCCGAGCTGGGACATCAGCCTCTTGAGCATCGCGACCCGCCTCTGGGCCTTCAGGTTGCCCGAGATGTAGTGGCAGTCGTTGGGCGGGTGGCAGCCGGCGACGAGCACCCCGTCTGCCCCGTCCTTGAACGCCTTGAGGATGAAGGCCGGGTGGACTCTGCCGCTGCACATGACCCTTATGACCCTGATGTTCGGCGGGTACTGGAACCTGCTTACCCCGGCCAGGTCTGCACCGGCGTAGCTGCACCAGTTGCAGAGGAACCCTACGATCCTCGGCTCGAACTCGGTCAAACCTTTACCTCCACGAGGGCGGCCCTCACCTGGGAAAGTATCTCGTCGTCTGTGAAGTGGCCGACCGTTATGGCTCCGGACGGGCACGTTGAGGCGCAGACGCCGCAGCCCTTGCACAGCTCCTCGACGACGTGGGAGTGGACCTTACCCTCCTCCTCCACCATCTCGATGGCGTTGAACTCGCAGACTCCCTCGCACATCCTGCAGCCGGAGCAGAGGTCCTCGTTAACGCTCGCGATGGCGCCTTCCATCTCCAGCGTCTCCTTCGACAGTATCGTCATAGCCCTAGCGGCGGCACCGCACGCCTGGCTTATGCTCTCGTCTATCGACTTGGGCCCGTGGGCCATCCCGCAGAGGAAGACGCCGTCGGTGGCGAAGTCGAGGGGCCTGAGCTTCATGTGGGCCTCCAGGAAGAACCCGTCCTTGCTGAGGGGCACCTTGAGGAGGCCGGCGATCCGCTCGTTATCCGGCGAGGGCAGCACCCCGGCGCTCAGGACGAGGGCCTCCGGCTCAATAACTATATTCTCATTCAGCACGGGGTCCAAGACCTCGACCCTGAGCCCGCTCTCCTTGGTGACCAGGGGCTTGTGCTCGTCGTCGTACCGGATGAAGATGACGCCCTTCTTCGCGGCGTCCCTGTAGTAGTCCTCCTTGAACCCGTAGGTGCGCATGTCCTTGTAGAGGACGTAGACGTCGGCGGCCGGGTTCGCCTCCTTGATCTGGAGGGCGTTCTTCACTGCGTCTGTGCAGCAGATCCTGGAGCAGTAGGGGCGCTCATCGCACCTGGAGCCGACGCACTGGATCATCACCACGGAGCCCGGCTTGAACCCGTCTACGAGCTTCTCCTCTAGCTCGAGCTGGGTCATCACCCCCTCGTCTGCTCCGTAGAGGTACTCCGTTGGCTCGTACTCGACGCCGCCGGTGGCGATGATGACGGCACCGTGCTTAACCACCTCCTCCCCCTTCTTGCTGAGCAGTGTGGTCTCGAAGTTGCCGATGTAGCCGCCCACGTCCTCCACCTTCGTGTCTAGGTGGACGCGGATCTTCTTGTGGCCCCTCACCCTCTTCACGAGCTCCCCCAGCTTCTCCTGGGGGTCGACCCCCCCAAGCGCGAACCTTATCCTCCTGAGGTTGCCGCCCAGCTCGCCCTCCTTCTCGACGAGGTGGGTTTCGATTCCCTGGTCGGCGAGTTCGAGGGCCGCGGTCATGCCCGAGAGGCCCCCGCCTATGACGAGGGCCGCTGGTGTCACCTTTACCTGGGGCTTCTTCAGGGGCTGGATGAGCCTGGCCTTGGCGACGGCCATCCTGACCAGGTCCTTCGCCTTCTGGGTGGCCTCCTCCGGCTCCCGCATGTGGACCCAGCTGCACTGGTCCCTGATGTTCGCCATCTCGAAGAGGTACGGGTTCAGCCCGGACTCCTGGAGGGTCGCCCTGAAGAGGGGCTCGTGGGTCCTCGGAGTGCACGAGGCGACTATCACCCGGTTCAGGTTGTGCTCCAGTATCTTCTCCTTGATCTTCTCCTGGGTGTCCTGGGAGCAGGTATACAGGTTCCTCTCGGCGTATGCGACGCCCGGTAGGGTGCCCGCGTACTCCATTACCTCCGGGACGTTCACGACGCCGCCGATGTTGATTCCGCAGTGGCAGATGAAGACGCCGATCCGGGGCTCCTCTCCCGAGATGTCCCTCTCGGCGGGGTACTCCTCGCTTGTTACGAGGGTGCCCCTCTCGGATGCGATCGCCCTCTCTGCCTTCGCGGCGGCCCCGCTCGCCTGGGCGACGCTGTCGGGGATGTCCTTAGGCGATGCGAAGGCCCCGCACACGTAGACGCCCGGGCAGGTCGTCTCCAGCGGGGTGAAGAGCCCGGTCTTCGCGAAGCCATGCTCGTTGAGCTCGAAGCCTAGGACCTCGGCGAGCTTCCCGGCGTCCGCCGGCGGGTTCATGCCGACGGAGAGGACCACCATGTTGAACCTCTCCCGCTTCACCTCGCCGCCCTCGACGTAGGTGACGAACAGGTCCTTTGTCTCGGGTTCCTGGTCGGTGTGGGAGACCCTGCTCCTGATGAACCTGACTCCGTGCTCCTCCTCCGCCCTGGAGTAGTAGTCGTCGAACTCCTTGCCAAAGGCGCGGACGTCCATGAAGAAGATGGAGGGCTTCAGCCCGGGGTTGTGCTCCTCGGCGATGACCGCCTCCTTTATGGTGTACATGCAGCAGACGCCGCTGCAATAGGGGTTGCCGACTCTCTCGTCCCTGCTGCCTACGCACTGAACGAAGGCAACCTTCTCAGGAAGCTCTCCGTCGGAGGGCCTGAGCACGACGCCCCGGTAGGGGCCGGTGGCGCTCAGGATGCGCTCGAACTCGATGCTCGTCACGACGTTGGGGTACCGCCCGTAGCCGTACTCTGTGATGATCCTCGGGTCGAACTCCTCGAAGCCCGGGGCGAGGACGATGGACCCGACCTCGAACTCGACCTCCATGTCCTTCTCGTCATAGTGGATGGCC
>Ga0224501_10001642_pt1 | contig 17342 bp, 17 predicted proteins | sample SF_Oct11_sed_USG_4_FD_169105 | JGI IMG/M metagenome (GOLD analysis project Ga0224501, IMG submission 169105) | Sediment microbial communities from San Francisco Bay, California, United States - SF_Oct11_sed_USGS_8_1 | ecosystem: Environmental > Aquatic > Marine > Sediment | place: USA... | reverse complement strand
CCTTCTTGAACTCTCTATTCCATCTTGAACAAATAGGCTTTATCGAACTCGGGGAAGATGAGCTTGTTCCCTATCTTCTGCAGCGCTTCCAGAGACCCCTTGTAGATGTAGGTCTTGATCGGGAAGGCTCCTTCCCCGCCAGGGGGAAGCTCGAATGACCAGGAGTGACATTCCAGCTCTCCGAAAGCGAGCGTGCCCTTCTCCAGATGGCTGTAGAGCTGGATGGCATCTCCGTTGGTCTCCTGTTTCTCTTTCGGCCTGTCCGCATACCGGCCCTCAGGCCAAACAGGAAAAATCATGAAAACCATGTAATGATCCCCGCTTTTTGCCTTGGAGAGATAGCAGATCGCTCCCTTGGCAGAATCGGGACGAATCCCGACCTTATAGCGCTGGCTGCCGTGGATGTAGTAGGAGAAAGAACCGGGATTGGCCTTCACGAATTCTTCAGGAATGGGCTCAAAATAATTGGTCCTCCAGGCCTCTTTCTGAACATCATGCACGGGCACGACCATCGTCCCCCTGGGTGGGATCTGAACCAGGCACCAGAGGTCCAGTATCCGGTCAACCGTCTTTCCGGAATTGTTCCTGAGCTTGTGGACGAAATCAAGCCCCAGGTAATCGTATTTCAGCCCTTTAAATCCAGGATCATCAAGAAGCGGATCTTCCTCGAGTCTCACCTCCCTGGTCAGGGTCAAATCATACTTCTCCTGGCCGTCGTTGGAGGTTGTCTGGAAGGTATTGGCCAGAGACAGGAATTCATTCTCCTCGTAAGATGTGACCTTGTAGTCTCCCGGGTCCAGCATCGAAAAATCCCTGTTTCCTTTCCAGTCAGGCCTGAAGATGAAGCCTTTGGCCCCACCCTCGGGTGCCACCCAGGAACGCTGTCCGCCCAGGCCTGCGAAGACATCAGGATGGGTCCAGAACAGGTTCTCCCCGCCCACCGAGACTGCAAGGATCCTAGATCCGAATTTGGGAACGACGAGGAATCGACTGCCCTGTTCATTGGTGAAGACGTAATGTTCGACCTGACGGCCCTTCAGAGCCGATATCATGGAATCCATAGCTCTCTCCTCTGAGGCATTTCCTGTTTTCAGCAGCAGGAATGTCCCGGCCCCGATTAAAACCGCGAGAAAAAATGACAATGTCCCTCTCATTTTCTTTCCTCTATTTCGCCTGTGGATTGAATATCTTGACCGACTCATCATTGAGCAGGATGATGATGGAGTATACGCCCAGTGCTGTTCCAAGGGGAAACCAGACCAGATTAAAGAAAGAAACGACTAAAGCCAGGATCCGGCCCCATTCTTTCCTCTTTATCAGGCCTATGCCTGCGATGATCTCGGGAATGGAAAAGAAGGCGATTATCCCGCTTCCCCAGGTCCCGACAACTCTTAAGATCTGAGAAGCCTGCCAGTCAACGTCGGGAATAAAAGAAATGCCGTAGAAAAACCAGAAGATAAGGAAGGCAAAAAGAATTCCCAAAGCTCCCGAGACGATCCACAAGACGGAAATGACATCAATATGCTTGTTCATTCTTTCCTCCCCCGGCCTTATTCATAGACAACCGCTGTGCCGCTGGCGCTGACCATCAACATCCCGCCAGCCTGGCCGACGCTGATGGTCTCGTAATCCAGGTCCACGCCGATGACTGCATTGCCACCCAGGGCCTCTGCCTGCTCTTTCATCTCTGCAATGGCAATCTCTTTTGCCAGGCGGAGCTCCTTCTCGTAGGCGGCTGACCTGCCGCCGACAATGTCCCTGATGCCCGCAAAGAAATCCTTGAAGATATTCGCGCCCAGGATGGCTTCACCGGAAACCAGCCCAAAGTATTGGACGATCTTCTTTCCCTCTATGCTTGGAGTTGTGACGATTAACATGGCTCCTCCTTTTTGAAGAATTGGATAAAGCAGCTATTCAAACTATTCATACGATATAGACGCCCTTTCGTTCTTGCGATTCCGTCATAGAGTATACGATTTTTTTATAAAGGGAATCAATCCTATAATCCTTTCCTCGCAAGCGAACCTGGATATTTAAGAAATCCCGGGATGAGGAATGGAATACAGGTCAAAATCTCAAGAATAAGTCACTTAAATCAGCCGGAGCTCTTAAAGAAAAACTAACCTGAGGATGAAATAAATCACGACCGTGAACAGGCCCGCGGCAGGGAGGGAGATAATCCAGGCCAAAAAGATTTTCTTGATCACATCCAGGTTGATGGCAGAAATCCCCCGGGCAAGTCCGACTCCGATGATGTTTCCTACCGCCACATGAGTGGTTGAGACGGGCATGCCGAGGCGCGAGCAGAGGAGAACAGTTGCAGCAGTCCCAAATCCTGCTGAAAAACCGCGGGTCGGAGTTATGGAAGTGATCTTTTTCCCAACAGTCTCCATAACACGATAGCCCCAGGTATAAACTCCAAAAGCAAGACCTGCGCCTCCGAGAACAAGCAGCTCGATAGGCACAGAGACGGTATTTTCGACTCTTTGAGTTTGGATAATAGCCCAGATAGCTGCAACAGGGCCGATCGCATTGGCCACGTCATTCGCCCCCTGAGAAAACGCCTGAAAACCAGCCGAGAGAACTTGAAGAGGATTGGCCATCTTTTCAACCTGATAATATGGGTCCTCCTCTCTTTCTTTGTATTTGCGAAGGAGAACAGACCCGATAAAAAAGCACAACAAGCCAATACACAAGGAAATGATGAGCGCTTCTAAAAATGGAAGGTCAAGATGGAGGTTTTTAAGTCCTTTGTAGATCACAGATAAAGCGAGGATAAACCCTACCATCCCCGCAAAAAAAGGGCCTATTTTTCTTGTCTGCTCTATCGGCTCCGGTGAGCTCAGGATGAATTTTTTGATGACCGAGAAAAGAACAAAAGCAATAATGCCTCCAAAAATAGGAGAGATGAACCAGCTTAAAACCACATAGAACACCACTTTCCACTGGATACCTGCAAATCCAACACTTATCAAACCAAAACCCAATACACCCCCGATAATAGAATGAGTCGTGGAAACCGGGAGTTTGAAATAAGTGGCTAAATTCACCCAGAGCGATGATCCCAAAACAGCAGCCAGCATTCCCAAAAGAAAAAGATTCGGCCTGTCGCCAAACTGCATAGGATCGACAAGCCCCTTCCGGATGGTGTTGGCCACATGTGTCCCTACCAGAACAGCCCCAATAAAATTACAAATGGCTGCCACAACGACTGCCTTTTTTATAGTCAAAGCCCCGGAGGCCACAGAAGTGGCCATTGAGTTAGCCACGTCATTGGCCCCGATATTGACCGCACTGTAAAATGCTGCTAATAAAGAAATAACAAGAATTAGAATAAAAAGATGAATATCCATACGAATTCGCTATTCTCGGCTCATAACCCTAATTTTCGCCATACTCCATAAATAAATCCAAGAAAAAGAATAAGTAATGAAGCCGTTAGCTGATGGTCCTCAGCTGTCGTGGAGCATCATTCTCATCCGGTCACCGGCGTTCTCGGCATGGTTGGCAAGTGTTCCGAGTTCATTAAAGATATGCATCCACATCATCACAGAAACTGGATTCATCTTCTTTTCGATAGCGAACATCTTTTTTGCCACGATCATCTGAGCTTTGTCCGCTTCCCACTCTTTCAACTTCAGCTCCTCGATCAGGTCCATGACCTTGTGGGCCTCAACTCCTGAGAATGATGTCTCGGCCAGGACTTTTATATCACTGGAAACAACCATCGCCACTTCATACGTCTCGATTACTCTTTCAACAAAGTCTTTCAATTCCTCTTTGAATTCTTCCGGCACTTTAGTCTTTCTGAGTGTTAACAAAACAGCCAGATCTTCAGCAGAATCAGCGATTTTGTCCTGTTCCTTCAGGAAACTCAGCAGATCTCCTCTAGCAACCGGCAAAAATACACTCTTGGGCAAGTTGTTCCGAATGTCCTTCTTCACCATATCCGCATCATGTTCTGCCTTGAATATTTTAGAGGCAACTTCTTTGACCTGCCTGTCTTCTCCTTTGAGGAAGGCATCCATGAGAGGCCGGACCAAATCCACACACTCCTTCACTTTCAACATGTGTCGGTAAAGGGGTTCAAACGGAGACTTTCCAAACAGTTTGCTGATGATGCTCATCTTTTCACCTCATTCCTAAAAAGGGAGGGAAATCAAATTAGGTCTAATTTTAATCATCCCTTAGGCAGAAATCAACGAATTCTTGGAAATTCCTGAAATAATTAATAGGGATGGATGAACTTCTTATTTCTTCTTGTCTTTTCTGTCACGAAGAGGACTCGTTCTTCTCTTTTTCTTTCTCAAGATCTCTTCAATCTTGAATTCCATATCCTTGTGATGGGTTCCCTTCCAGAAGATGCGCCCGCAACCGGGGCAGAGGGCAAATGAATCGGCCTGCTCATAGACAAAAGGTGTGACCAGATTCCTGGCCCGGCTCTTGGGCAAGTCTTTGAGAACGGCATTGCATTCGATGCAGCGGGAATAGGGCTCGACATGCTTCCAGAGGTCAAACGCGTTCAGGACCTGCTCAACCTGGACGTTCCAGTCCTCGCTCTCAATGAAAAGCGTGTCGATCCTTTTTGCCTTCTCGATCAAACCCGTATCCCTGGTCAAAAGAGTCCTCTTCTCTTTTTGAGCCAGATCAAGAAGTTCGGAATCTTCGATTTTACTGTAAAAGGTGGCATCGAAACCGAGGATCTTCAGCCATTTGGCCAGCTTCCCCAGCATGCAGTCCACAATGAATTTCATCGGAATGACTATTCAGGATGATAGAAGATTATACCAAACGAATCAACCAGTAAAAGGTGAAAAACACTTTCCTTTAAATGGGGAGTTTAAATTATCATTTCAAGCGAACAGGTGGAATTTCAACCCAATGTCATTGCGAGGAACGTAGTGACGTGGTAATCTCTTAAAAAAAATTTAATACTAAGTACAACTAATAAAGAAATTGGAGACAGCACTAAACCATAACGACGAAAAGAGCATAAGGAATGATAGGTTACAATCCGAGGAACTGGACGCTCAGTCCGGAAACAAAGATCATGGCTCCGGCCAGGGCATGGACGTATCTTTCCAGCTTTCCCAATCGAAGGAAGCTCACTCCCCAGGACGAAACAGCGATGATGGTCAGCATGGTGGCTATTGTCGTCAGGCCGAAGACCGAAGCCACCAAGACCACGCCGGGAATGTTGTGCTTGGCTGCGGGGAACATCACCAGCGGGATGAGCGGTTCGCAGGGGCCGAAGACAAAAACGGTGAACAGTATCCAGGGAGTTAAGCTGGCTTCTTTCTTTTTAGTGTGGATGTGGGCGTGCTCAGCCTCGTGGGTGTGGGAATGCTCATGCTCCATCCCTTCAGCATGGAGATGAAGGTGCTTGTGCGGTTTATTCTTTATCGCTCTGTGCATTCCCCAGATAAAGTAAGCAAACCCGAAGCCGATGAGAAGCCAGGCGGCGACGCCGCCTCGAACAGACTCCGCTCCCTCCAGACGGGTCACGGCGACCCCCAGGGCGATACCGACAAAGCCCAGCACGACTGAGCTCAGCACATGCCCCAGACCGCAGAAAAATGAGATGAGAAGTGTTTTGGAAAGGGACCATTTCCGGGCCCGCCCGATGACGATAAAGGGCAGGTAATGGTCAGGCCCGAGCACGGTGTGGACAAGGCCGAGGGTTGCGGCCGTCCCGGCAATGATGAGAATTTCGCTGCTCATGTTTGTCTCTCTTTAAAAAAAATGGTGGACGGTAGGGGACTTGAACCCCCGACCTCAGCGTTGCGAACGCCGCGCTCTCCCAACTGAGCTAACCGCCCACAGGAAAACAGAGGATTTAAAAATTTACCACTTTTCGCGAGTTTTTTCCACTAACGATAAACAAGGTTCGTTAAGGAAGCTTTTTTTGAATAGCTTCCCAAATTTCTGTGAGACCTAGCTTCTCGGCCCATGACGAAATATATGTGCAATCAATCATATCAGCAGAAATCTTGAGCATGCTAGCAATATCACGGAGGTGTTTTTCTGAACCGCCTTTTTTAAAATATTCTAGCTTTTTTATGATAACATCTTCAGGTGCGGCAAAATTCGCCGATTCCTCTTCAGATACATTCAGTCTTTTAATCCGCTTAAACCGACTCTGGTCAAAATCATCCTTTTTACTGATGATAACATCCACCTTGAGACCAGAAGAGGGATGAATGATATTGAATTGATACCGACTCCTAATGGCATTTCTTACAGTATCATCATCCATATAAAACTCATCTTCTGGGAAAAAAGACCTCAGCTCACTTGCTTGGCCCAGATTGAGGTCTGCGACTATATCAATATCATTGGTAAATCTGGGTTCACCGTAGGCGATGGAAGCGATAGCTCCTGTGATTAAATAAGGAATCTTCAGTTTCTCAAAGCATCTGACAATCCACAGCAACAGCTCATGCTGCTCCATGAGAAATCCTTCTTATAACCTCAGAGCTTATTCTCTTTTCATCCCAATCAGGATGCAGGGATCGCAAGTAATTAAAAAGCTGTTTCCGTGCAGAGCTCCACAGCCCAAAGGCAATCTTGAGGCGCTCAAGAGGCGACTTCTGTTTTAATATCTCACACATAACATCGTCAATGACCTCAAGTTGGCCGAATTCTGTCCTGCGACATTCTTTTATCAATGAATCGTTAAACTCATCAGTCTTTATCGCCAAATAGTCCTCCGCGCTTTGTTTTATCGGTTATTCCCCTTATATTCCAGAAAAAATGTGAAGTCAAGAATACAAGCTTTGAAAGCTCTGAATGAATAATAGAAAAAAAGAACATACTTATTTCCGTATGTCCCATGTGTGAAAAAAATACTAAATTCCGCTAAAAATATGATACCGGGACTAAAGGAAGGATCAGAGGTAACTCGCTGTTAATATTAATATTTCTCTTAAAATCAAGGCATTATGCATCCGGCATGTCAGCGTCCTGCGAACGCCGCGCTCTCCCAACTGAGCTAACCGCCCAAAGGTGAATTAATTTGAGCGATTCCGAATCGCTAATCTGTTACACTTAGAAGATTTTTTCAACTTCAGCCTGGCAAAATCGACTTTAGTTTTGAAAGCAAAATGTTATATTATTTTTACGGGAAGAATGGATGCATCTGTTGGCATTGAAGAAATCAAGGAATGAACCTCTATTTCATTTTTTTGAAAAAAGGAGGTGATGCCGAAAATAAAATAAAAACCATAATTTTGTTAATTTAAAAAATTTAAATTGAATGGGGGGATTAAAATGAAAAAAACGACTAAAGCTTTTTTAATAGGTGCTTTGGCGTTAGTTCTCCTGCTTCCGGGTACATCATTGGCTAAAGGAATAAAAGCAGGATTTAAAATTGGAATGAATAATGCCAACCTTTTTGGCGAACAAGCAAAACAACTGGAGCAAGATATAGGTTATGAATTAAAGTCAAAATGGGGGTTTTGTGCCGGTGGGTTTATCCAATTTAACCTAGGCAAAGTACTTGCTATTCAGCCAGAATTTCAATACACCATGAAAGGTGCGAGAATGAAGGAGGAGGTTCTTGGAGAAACATTTAAGTTAGCAGTTGATCTAAGTTTTCTGGAAGTGCCGGTTCTCGTAAAATTTATGATACCAACTCCAGGCAGCGTTAAACCCAGCCTGTTCGTTGGCCCATCGATAGCGATCAAGCTGAGCGCTAAAACGAAGATAGAATATGCAGGACAAACAGACGAGGAAGATGTTTCTGATGATATGGAGGACACTGAATTTGGATTGATTATCGGTGGCGGTCTTGATTTTGGAAAGCTAATGTTTGACGTACGGTATAGCTTGGGATTATCGACTCTTTCCAAATATGAAGGTGAGGAAATAAAGAATGGAGTTATTTCATTAAAGGTTGGTTTTTCTTTCTAAACATTAAGTTCAGGCTCTGTCAAGGAAGCAAGCTTTTGTTATTCCAAATTTGACCTGTCACTCTTTTCAAAATTCGAACTGAGACCTTTTTATTTATTGTCTCGATTAAATTTCATATGGGACAGCCAATAGATCCTTCTCCATTTTCCCGCTTTTCCCCAATTGAGATCCTGACGAGGGCTTATCACAGTATCATCTCTGCCCAGCCCTTTGAAGGGGCATGGTGTTCCTCCTTGATGATCGGAGTATGCAAGATCACGGCCCCGGCCTTACGCACCTTGCCTCTGTAAACGTTAGAATAAAGGCCATAGTAACGGACCATGACATACGAGAGGCACACAAAATGCCGTGCGGAGAATGAAATGATGGGAACGGATATCACAGGGGAAAAGATCATAAAGGAGGCTGCCTTTTTTTCAATTCATACATCTTAGGGGAAGAATATTCCAGGATAACTCTTTTTTCATTCTCTGGATCTGGTTTTTCACCGAGATAGAATTTCACGGTCAACGTTCGTCTGTCGAGGTCGTATTGCGCGTACCATAGGGTACGACCTGGGGCAAATTCGGGGTTACCCGGTGCATTCGGTGGCGCAGCCACACGGGCATTGATGGCAGCGATTTCCTCAAGAGTGAACTTTTTCTTAGCCTTAATGGACTCGTCCAGCATTTTGTACCTTTTCATACTCGAGCCGAGATCGGTCTTCGGAATTTCGTCCATTTTTTGGTGATGGAATACCAGATGGTTCGTGACACACTGAGGGCCATCCCCATTGATGATATAACTCCGGTTGCGGTTGGGAGAAAACTCGAATATAAAGGATTTTCCGCTCCTGTCTCCGACGATGTAGTGACAGGGAATGAAAGAATAATAATGCTTCAGGGAAAGCATCGCTTCCCTGGCCTCTGTCACATTTTTGCAGTTGTCCAGAAGATAACGCATGGACATCAGTTCGTGCAGTCCGACCTCGTTACCCGGTTCTCGTCCGAATTTCTGCATCGATTCCTCCTCGGCGAGGATGGCCACAACCAGGCCTTCAGAATTGATGCCGTCCAGCACTCCCCCGAGATACTCAAAGGCACACAGTGATAAGGAAGAATAGCCCTTTTCGGGATGGATCTCGAACAGGATGGGCCGGGCCATCATGGCCAATCGGCCCTTTTGTGGCCGCCTTCCGGTGATATCCCCGGTGTTAAAGTCATAGTTCCGGCTCAGGATGCTGTGACCGTTTTCTGTGTGCCCTGCCGGGTAGAAAGTGACAGAGCATCCCGGCGCTGCCATTTGAGCCTGGAAAAGTCCTGAAAAATCATAAGAATCATCTGCGATGTTCAATCCAAAGGCATCAGCAACTCCCTTCATGCGTTCGTAAAGAATCGGATAATTTCTGGCCATGTACTCCCTTTTGGCCCTGTTCAAGATGTGATCGTCTGAGGGTGTAATTCGGGTGCCATCCTGTTTGGCCATTTCCCCGATTTTTTTGCCGATGTCGAAGTTCGACCCCTTAAGGACAACATGCTGCACTTCCACAAATTTGTCGGGGCCACCGGCGATGACCGTTTCTTTGTATTTCTGTGTTCCAGTGGATTGGGCCGCAAAAGAGATGACCAGTAAAAGCCCTACAAAAATAATGAAACCTGATTGTTTTTTCATGGGACTTGGCATAATCTACCCTCTCTCTCGGATTAAGATCTCATTAAAGCATACGAAATAATGGCGAAATTTGTTCCTCAAAATCATCTGTTTTACAGAAGATAAAAGAATAGGCTTCATCCCACAGGTCGACAGAAGGAAACATCGTATGCGGGCAAATCCGCCCACACTATTGCTTCTCTAATGACCACCTGAGTTTTTTTAACTTTTTCGGCGAAATACAATCGGACATCAAACTGGTGTCATGTCCGGTTCTTCCAGATCGTCTCTATCATAGATTATTCAATTATTTTACCGGCATTTTTTTAATCCCTTCCGGTTCTTATCCATTTCGCCCAATCGTCTCGATGGTTTTTGGATGCTTCTTTGGCAGCCTTTTCCCAGTCATAGGGTATTTTAATATGTTCGATCTTCCAGCCTGTATCACTGCCCGATAAAATCGAATACGAAGCATGCGGGCTTCCTGACTCCATTCTATGGAAAATCGGGAGATCGTCGCTATAGGCTGGCAACCCAACACTGCCAGGATTTACGATTAGTTTCCCATTGGGCAATTGAACAGTCCCTTGAATATGGGAATGCCCACAAACAATAATAGGCTGTTGAATATTTTCCAAAAGATGATTCAATTCAGGGTTCGTTTTTAATCGGGGAGTTCCCTGAGAGATATCTTCCAACAGATAGCTTTCATCGTTTAAGGGGGTTCCATGACAAAGGAATATCTCACCGGCTGCCACGCTGGTTTTGGGAAGAGCTTCTAACCAACGAATTCGATCATCAGACAATTGCTTTAAGACATGATCAAGAGTTGGATTTTCTGATGGTGTTTCAATATTCTCATAGATAAACCTGTCTTGGTTCCCCTGGATCGTGAGCATCGAGAAATCTTTCAATAGTCCTGCTGTTCCTTGGGGTTCTAACGGCCCGTAAAAAATATCTCCCAGATTTATTAAGTTCTCGATTCCTCTGCCGGTAATATCTTTTATCACACTTTCCAATGCCCAAACATTCCCGTGTATATCAGCTAAAAGCGCAAACTTTTGAATCATAGAAACCTCCTTAAATGTCTCATCTGAGGCACTGCTCGTTCAGCACCAACGAGATAGTACCGGACAGATGCTTTTGACATGCCTCCGTTTATGGTCCTTTTTTTAGGTAAAATTAAAATTTTGCTAAATAATCTTCTAACAGGTCAATTGACCACAGAATCTTAACAATAAGCTATTCGCGAAATAATGCTTTTGCCTTTTCCAGTCCAGCAAAATCGGTCTGATAGATAATATGAGGGGTAACAGTGATGTATCCTCTGATGATGTAGGCAAAGTCCGATTCTGGTTCCACCTTCCTGACATTCGGTTCGCGGTCGATCCAGAAGTATGGCTTGCCGTCGATATCTTTATTAACCACATATTTCATTTTCCACCATCTGCGGATCATCTTGGTAACGACTATCTTTCTGCTCGAGTCAATAATCTTGCCTCCCGGAATATTCACATTCCAGAGAAGCGGCTTATCGCCCAGACTGAGGGCTTTTTGAGCGAGCTCCCGCACGACCACGGCAGCTCCCTCATAGTCAGCACCCTCCCCTGACACAAGCTGAGAGGCAGCAATGGCAATAGCACCGGCGAGTGCTCCCTCCCGGGCTGCGCCGACGGTCCCGGATTCATAGCCTGGACCCAGATTCAGACCCCTGTTAATACCTGAAATCACGAGATCTGGGACAGCTCCTTCAAGAGGCCCTGCAATTGCCCAGCGGACACAGGCGACAGGAGTGTTGTCCACCCAGTAAGACTTTACTCCTGGGACGAGCTCTTTTTCGCCAAAAAAAGTCGGCCGGTCATATCTGATGACGTGGCTCGTGCCGCTCTGGTTTATCTTCGGCGCCACAACAATGACAGTACCGAGCTTTGTCATTTCCTTTGCCAGAGCACAGAGGCTGGGGCTCTCAATACCGTCGTCGTTTGTGACGAGGATGAGGAGTTCCTTCTTTTCTGATTGAAGTGAAATACCCAGCAAGATAAGCAGGGCGAGAATAGCGGTTACCCTCTTTTTCATTGAATTTCTCCCCCCTCAGGATACTTCTTTGGATGGAAAAATACTATTGGAAACGCATTGAAAAATATGTCATTGAGAGTGAAACGAAGCAATCTCATAAGAATAAATGTATTTTTTCTTTACGAGATTGCCACGCTATGCCCGCAATGACACCAAAAGGATGGGATTGCCACGCTGCGCCTGTAATGACGCAAAGGAAAGAGATTGCCCGCTGCGCCCGCGATGACAGTGGTAAAACATTTAATGCGTTTATGTGAGTGCTTTTTTAGAGTCATACCTCGGGGTGTTGGCGCCAAAAGCCTTGATGCTCTTCACAGAAACGGCTCAGTTCTCATTCTTCCCTCAAAGTCTCTATCGGGTTAGCCAGAGCGGCTCTGACCGTTTGAGACCCGATGGTGACCAAAGCCAGGGCCAAAACAAAGGCCAGAGCCCCGGGCAGCACCCAAAGACTCAAGCCGGGCCGGAAGGCGAAGAACTGCATCATGGATCCAGACAGAAAATACCCGGCCGGCAGCGCAAAAACAGCGGATACTACAATCAGCCTGATATAGTCCTTTGACAATAAGTAAGCCATACCGGAAACACTCGCCCCCAGCACTTTTCGGATACCGATCTCCTTGACTCTCATTTCGGCCGTGTAGGTGGCCATTCCGAGAAGCCCGAAAAGCGCGATGAGGATGACAAAACCAGAGGCCCAGGCGGAAATTCGTATTGTCCCGCCTATCTGGCTTTCATGCCTTTCCTGCATATCCTCCATAAACACATATTGTATGGGGTGAATCTTATCCAACTTCTTCCATGTATCTGAGAGCCAGGCTTTGATCTCTTCCTTTTTTCCAGGCGCATAACCGATATTCGCGTACCGAAACTCTTGAGGCTGATAGCGAAGAGCCAACGGATCGATCGGGTTCTCGAGCAATCGAAAGTTAAAATCTTTGACAACCCCGATCACCGTAACTTCAGAATCTTTACCTAAAACGAGCGTTTTTCCGATGGATTCTACAGGCGAACCAAGATCCAGGACCTGGACAGCCTTTTCATTGATGATAACCGCGTCAGCGCTATCGGTTGAAAACTGGCGGGAAAAATTTCGTCCCGCGATCAAATCGATCTCAAAATTATGAATAAATTCCGTATCCACACTGTAATAAAAGGCCCGCCTCGGTTCATCCATCTTTTCTGTTCTTAATCCTGGCCTGTGAAAGCCGCCAAAGATCGGTATACTGGATGAGAAAGAAACACCGGTGATATTGCTGTTGGTAATAATTTCATTCCTCAATGTCTCGGAGTTCACATCCCGCAGAATGACATTCACGATGTGTTCCGTTTTCATTCCTCTATCAAAAGTCATCCAATATGTATGCAGTTGATACAAATAGGCTATGAATATTACAGATGTCAGCGAAACCGCGAATTGTATACCCATCAGTATTTTTCTGGTCAGGAGACGGGAAAACCCCTTTATTCTCGAAACACCCTGTAAGGCGTTGACAGGCTGAAACGAGGACAGATACAGAGCCGGGTACAGGCCTGCCAGGACGCTTACGCCCAAGGCGAACAGAACGAAGATGATGTAGAGTCCGGGGTCTTTCATCAGCTCCAGGTTTATTTGCATGTTCGTGGTTTCTACGGCATCGATTCCGTTAAAAGCGGGGATCAGCCAGAGTATAAAAAGACAGGCGGCAGCAAGCGCCAGAAAAGTGACGGCAAATGTCTCGCTGAGAAACAACTTGATGATCTGGCTGCGTCTGGCTCCGATCACCTTTCTGAGCCCGATTTCTTTGGTGCGTTTGAGCGAGCGTGCGATGGACAAAATGATATAGTTGAAGCAGGCCAGAAATATGACCAGCACTGCTAAAAACGGGATGAAAACATATTCAAAGGAATGTTTGGTCCCGGGCATGCAGTTCGCCAGATTTATTCCGAGATTGATCTTTGCTAGCGGTTGAAGTTTGAATCCGAATGTTTCTCTTTCTTGTTCCGGGACAAGCGTGTTCGCGATCGCGGGAAGCTGGTCTTCCAGCACAGATTGATCATCTGCATCTCTCAGAAGAACATAGGTGTAATATCTGTTGAAAGATGACCAGCTGTTCACACTCTCTTTAATGGTGCCTTTGTTCTCCAAAGAGGGCAGTGTCGCAAACGAGACCAAAGCGTCAAACCGAAAATGGGATTTCTGATCCGAATCTCTCAGGACCCCGGTGACCATAAAATCGCCCAGGTTTTCCAGAGTCAGCGTTTTATTCATCGGGTCCTCATCCCCGAAGAACTTATGAGCGGTTTCCCCAGATATGACGATGGAATTCGGATGATTCAATGCGGTCTCTTTTCTCATGGAATCCATCGCTGCTCTTCTGATCCTTGATAAAGATTATGATCATCAGGCAGATGGACATGCTGAGCGCAAGTCCTGCAATGTTGACGATCGAAAAGACCTTGTGCTTCAGCAGTGTCCTGAAAGTGACTTTAAGATAGTTTCCAATCATCTCGATTCTCCCTCGAATCAAAATCACTATAAAGACGGATGACCTGCCTTCGAAGTTAACAAAAATGTATAATTCGGGAACAGATTTTGATTGTTCTGTGGTCTTCGATGAAGCTGAAAATATGCATCCGGCCGCTCCCGTCCGGAAAAGATACCTCCGCATCACCCGTACCCGAGCTGAAATCTCCATCAAACTCGATTGTCAGTCCCTCTGCTTTCACATCGGATGAACATGGATGCGGCCATCACTGCTCTTTTTCAGCTGGCAGTCACCCAGGACGAGCTTGAAGCGGATTTCATCCTTTTTGGCGAACGTCTTGTCGACTTTCTCCTCCGGCGCAGCCAGGAGAGCCGCCGCGATCGTAAAACTCAGAAAAATAAACAACGAGATGATGAGAAGCTGCCATTGGTGCCCGATGAGCCGAAGATCGTCCGGTAGAAGTCAGAGGTTCAAGTCCTGTATCGCCCACCACATTATACTTCTCTCTCCAATGTCTAGCGCCGGAACAGTCCCATACAGATCCCCTATTTCAAGCCAAACGGAATAAAAGCAGCTCGCCAACCTCAAAACCCGGCTTTCCAGATCTGGATGATCCCCATGAGAGCAATAAAGTACAATTATTCATACCTTAGGGAATCGATTGGATGAGCCGTGGCGGCTCTGATGGACTGGTAACTGACGGTCATAAGGGCAATGAATAACACCAGAGCACCAGATAGTACAAATATCCATATACCTATGTCGATTCTATAGGCGAAATTCCTTAACCATCTACTCACAAAATAGAAACCAAGCGGCCACGCAATCAAATTTGCGGCAATTATACATCGGATATAATCCTTATAAAGCATCATTGTTATACTTCCGACAGAGGCTCCCAGGACTTTCCGGATACCGATCTCCTTAGTTTTTTGCTCGGCTGTAAATGCGGCCAGTCCCAAAATTCCTAAACAGGATATAAAAATGGCCAGAAATGAGATGGACAGAGTGATGTTCTCCATCCGTTTTTCAGCTTTATACAACCGGTCCAGCTTCTCATCGAGAAACTCAAACTCAAATGAGTAACTGGGAGCAATTCTTTTTATCTCTGTTTCAATGAACTTGATAGTTGCCGTCATGTCCTCAGCTTTTATTCGGATGGCAATCTTCTGCAGGTTAATGCCCATTTTCATGACCATCGGCTCTATGTTTTTATGGAGCGACCTGAAATGAAAATCCCTGATCACTCCGATGATAGTCCCGTCATAATCCCAGAAATGGAATTTTTTCCCTATAGGGGATTCCATATTCATCGCTTTGACTGCAGCTTCATTGACGATCATGCTGTCCTTACGATCAGAAGGAAATTTTTGAGAAAAAAACCGTCCCTCTGCCATCTCAATGCCAAAGGTTTTCTGAAAGTCGAAATCCACTCCTCTGACAATAAGCCAAGGAAGACTCTCGCCCGCCTTTTGACCTTCCCAACTGATAACATCACTTGTGGCTGAAGAATTGGGCTCGTCCAGGAAGCTGTCCACAACGGTCATGCCCACAATATTAGGATTATTCATCAGCCTATTCTTAACCGCTGAATAGTATTGTGCAACTCCATCCAGTGCATCCAAGCAGATGATATTTTCCTTGTCATATCCCAGATTTTTATTCCGGATAAGGTGAATCTGCTTGCTGACCGCTAACGTCCCGAAAATAAAAAAAATTGAGAGTGCAAACTGAACGATAACTAGAATCTTCCTAAATAAGACTCCTTCTCTACCACTGCGGAATATTCCTTTAAATATTTTAACCGGTTTTACACGTGACAACACAAATGCAGGATAACTGCCAGAGAGTATCCCAGTGAGAGCTGCAATGCCAACCACCAAAGCAAATGTCTCTAAGGAATAGCTGACCTTAATTTCTTTTCCGGCTAACCGTTGAAATACAGGCAGAAATGCTTGAGCTAAAACGATAGCTATTATTGTCGCAATCAATGAAAGTAAAAACGATTCACTGAGAAACTGGCTAATGAGCTGTTCCGGTCTGGCACCCACAACCTGACGGACTCCCACCTCCTTAGCTCGAGCTGACGCCTTGGCGCTAGACAGGTTCATATAATTTACACAGGCGATAAGGAGTACAAATAAAGCCATGGTTAAAAAAATGTAAATATATATGATCAATCCACCGCCTTCCAAGGCAAACAAATGTATCTTTGTCAACGGTTGAAGTTGAATGGTCGTTTGTGTTTCCGGGTTATATTCTTCGAGTATATGTTTTATTTTTTGCTGAACATCCTTTCCGGAGCTTCCTTTCTGAAGTTGGATATAGGTCCTATAGTTGTATCCGCCCCACTCAGTCAGATTATTTCCTGCTTTTGTGATCTCCAGAGGAATTATGGCATCCATGTCGAGGTGGGAATTTTGTGGGATATCTTTGATGACACCAGACACGATAAAGGAAGTACTCTGGCCACCGATAACAGTTTTTCCCATAGGATTTTCATTTCGGAAATGCTTTTTGGCCAAAGTCTCAGTCAGTATTACTGAGTTTGGATCGGAGAGGGCTGTTGCTGGGTCACCTTGGATAAAAGTGAATGTGAACATATCTAGAAAAGCGGGATCAACAAACCAAACATACTCCCCAAAATGATCTCCCTCCCTCCCTATCTTCCAATCAGCGCTGAGCGCTCTCGCCGAGTTGATGATCTCCGGATAGTTCTCTTTAAGCGCTGCGGCCAGAGGTGCCTGAGAGGTCAATGTGTAGTTGATCTCGCCTCCCGGGCTGTGGAATTCTGAGATGACACGATAGATCTCCTGGGCGTTTGTATGGAAACGTTCATAGCTGAGCTCGAAGCGGACCCAGGAGAGTATCAATAAACAGCAGGCGATCCCGACAGCCAGACCGGTAATATTAATGAGAGAGTAAGATTTATGACGCCGCATATATCTAAATGTGCTTTTAAAATAATGATTCATCATTTCTCCCCTCCACAAAATATGAAGCTTCATGGTTTGAATTCGGGCGTTGAGCCGGAGGACGACTCAGCGCGATTTGCGGATGGCGATGGTTGATAGGAATTTCTTTTTTGGACTTAACCAAAATCCCTCACAATCTTCCGTAATTTCTACCTGCTCGATGATCTTCAGCTCTTCGATAAAAAAGGATGATTGTAAAAAATGTCGCGAAATAATTAATTATGCGACCTTTTATCAATCTTTTAAGGTACTTGTATTTTCTCAGAGTTATATTCTGAGGTGTTTG
>Ga0224501_10001641_pt1 | contig 17343 bp, 10 predicted proteins | sample SF_Oct11_sed_USG_4_FD_169105 | JGI IMG/M metagenome (GOLD analysis project Ga0224501, IMG submission 169105) | Sediment microbial communities from San Francisco Bay, California, United States - SF_Oct11_sed_USGS_8_1 | ecosystem: Environmental > Aquatic > Marine > Sediment | place: USA... | reverse complement strand
AGGTCTGCCAGATTTTTTATTGTATTTTGATTCATACATTCCCCTTAGTAGAGCAGATGCTGCACCTGTAGATAAGACACCACAGGATGATAAAAAATGGGATTAATTACATAAGATGTCGGTAGTTGATTACGACCAAAACGAGTGGGTTCCAAAAGCCGTATGTGTCGCAGATACTCCAGACGACTGCGGCTATTAAATGGATTGATATTAAATATGCGAGCGTGCTCCTGCGCCGTCATCTCGCCATGACTCACGATTTCACCCAAAGTAAACAGATATAATCTGTCCAACTCAGAAATAAATCCCGTATCGATATGAACACAGGGAGAGATTTCGATGTGTTCTTTATCTGAGCTGTATTTTGCGGAATAGAGCCAATAATAAAGGGCCGCCTTCATATTACCGCCACTGATTTCGAACAAATCATCGAAATACAGTTCATTTAATATGCGCTGTACCGGCTCCGATCCAAGTTCTTGCTTTTTCAACAGGGCATTGACTTTACTATTATCCAAACCCTCAGCGGTAAAAAGTACGGGATACTGCGAGCTTCTTTGACGCAGCAACAAGGCATCTCGCAATTCAGTTTTGTTGTGAAAGTCCACCCTGATCTGGTGGGTGAAATAGCGTTGGGCATCAAATAGATAACTTAGCCTTAACCAAGGATAATACTTGAACGATATGGCCCATAAAAAGCGGGACCGGGTAGCAAGTACGATATACAGAAAGGCGTACGGAGCGCGTCGAATACCGATAGTTCGAAGCAACAGATTGTGCGCGTTTTCAACGAAAATCACCTGTCTTGGCAGTTGTTGTAACGCACTGACCAAGTCATCGAGCGAGTCGAATTCGTCTTTAAGATCAAATTCTGAAACAAAAAGTCTAATCACATCCGCCTCAGAACTGAGCCTCTCACTTAAAGTGATTCGTACTATCTCCGTTTTGTCTTGAATTTCCTCCTCCAACCCGCTTAGCAGGGTCTTTTTACCACTGCCTTCTTCACCAACAATCGCAACAGAGGTTTCACTCCCTTTTTCCCAACGGTGATAGATATCCAGGAACTGGCTTTGTTGGTCCTCAAACCATAACAACAAATCCTGGTTGATTAACGGCTTCTGACTGAAGAGTCTTCGATAGATACTTGGCAGATTTCGAGTTGAGGCAGAAATTTCCTCACTCGTTGGAAGCTCAGTCAACTGTAACAAGACTTCCTGAGACGAATGCCTGCTCTGGATGCGTCGACGAAAATCAGTTAGCTCTGACCATAAGTACTCTATTGCTTTGGCCGATTTTTCTATCGCTTCCTTTAGTGAGGTGCGAACATTTTTCAATCCCCTCTGCAAGGAGGCACCGACCTGACTTCCAGGGTAGGCCTCTTCTATGACCGGGGTTTCTTTTAATTCAATAATGCGCGTCACTTGCGTTTTCACACCACCGAGTGCGCGCTGGCTTTCCTTTGCCAGATCCCGCTGCACTTGCTGAAAAAAAACGCGATAGTTATCTATCACCACGGTAAATGATTCTGCGGCCTTGTCCAGACCGTCTAACACCAGTTGCTCTGATTCATGCAGCCTGTCTGAGAATTCTTTCAGGCTCAGGCTATTGGCGTTTTCAAAAACCTCATCAAATTCGCCCATGAGTTGTTCGAGATTGAATCGAATGGCTCGCCAGGTATCATGGAGCGCACTGTTGAATGTCGCGTGCACGTCCACATGCTGCTGTTTCAATCCACTGATTTTGCTATTACCTCGATCAAGAAAATGTTGCGCCACGATGGCCGCCAAGGGAATGTCCACTACCCGCAGTTGTTGCTTGAGTTGCCTTGAGGCCTTGTTTAGCGCACTGATGTCTGGCTCCGCATCAGGCCCTGTACAACAGGCGGCAAATAGTTCGTTCTCAAAGGCACTATAGATGGTTTCGCCGGAGGCAATCGGTTCCAGGGTATAAAAACCTACAACCACCCCAACGCGTTCGGGTGCGGTACTGGCGAGCCGATGATAGAGCGAGAACATTCGCTTGAAAAACTCGTCGATTAGACCTCGTTCCGGCATCAGCGGTCCCAACACGGATTCGAGCTGAGGCTTAACGTTCTTCCCCAGACGTCTCAGAACCCGAAACATCCGCGCCAGCGCTGCCCGAACCTGGTTTTTGTCGACACTCGTCGCCTCTTTGAGTTGTCGCAACTCGGCAAGCAACACCTCCCTGGTCTTCAGAATCTGTTCCGCCAGCTCGTCCAATTCATGCATTGAGTCTGTGAAAAGCGCAGTCAAGCTCTGGTAGATATACTGGTCCAAGTCCCCAAGCTCTCTTTCCATCTCCCCGATAAAGGAAAGCGCCTGCTCAATCTCGCAGGGTGTGGACAGAAAGCTGTCTTTCTCCGCGATAGATTTCAAACGGGAATGACATGGTGGTGGCTCGGTTTTTACGGCACTTTCTCGGCGAGGAAGGAGCAGAAGTTCTGGCATTTAGATCTCTTTGTAGTCTAGTCAAAAACAAAGGCCCATCGGGGCATTATACTCCCAACTCATTTTAGCAGTCACCGGATTATTAGTGATCTCGCGTTGTTTTGCTATGGGAAAATAGTACAGCAGCCAGCTTGGACATTACTGTGTGGAATGGTCAAAGGGTATATTGAAATGTTAAAGAGCCTCCAACAAACTTCAATCTTCTCTCTTGTTTGAGTGTAGTGCACTGCAGGCAGTGACTAAGGGTTTAACTAAGTCATCAGGTTCTCACAAGCTATCACGAACAGTATTCGCAATAATTTTTAGACTTTCTCTAAGAGTCACTCTATGTCAAGTTGAAGTCTATATCGAGCCCCCTAGTGGGTTAATCGAAATAGACTGTTTATATTGGATAAAAATCAGAAGACAATCCGAATTTAGAATACCCCTCATTCCAGCTCTCCCCTCAACTCTCAAGGTATCGGGATAAAAAAATGCAGACATATTTACTATCCGCTTGGCTAAATTCCAGCTAGAATGGAACCGCGTTCCGCGCACATTCTCGTTTAGAAGGGGTTGAGAATACATGACTTACTGCGTCGCCATTTCCACAAAAACTGGGCTAGTTTTCTGCTCAGACTCACGCACTAACGCCGGGGCAGACATGTTGTTTTCCCACAGTAAAATGCATGTCTTTAATCCCGGACCCGATCGCATGTTTGTCATACTTACAGCTGGTAACCTGGCTACCACCCAGGCAATCATCAGTCGCATTGAAGATGACCTCGAAAACCCTAGCGCCAAGAATAGCCTTCTAAACTGTGACAAAATGGCCGACGCAGCAAAATATGTGAGCCAAGTCAGTCGGGAAGAGCAGTCCCAGGCACAAGCGGCTACCGCCGCAGCCAGTGTGGACACATCCGCTTCTCTCATTCTTGGCGGTCAAATAAAAGGTGCTCCACCCAATATCTATCTGATGTATTCCGCTGGAAATTTCATCAGCGACTCGGATGAAACCCCGTTTCTTCAAATTGGCGAAAGCAAATACGGGAAACCGATCCTGGATCGTATACTTACACGTAGGACCTCTCTGGAAGACGCAGCTCGATGCGCTATTGTCTCCATGGACTCCACTGTCAATTCCAATGCGACCGTAGGCCCCCCTATCGAAGTTTTGGTCTATGAAAATAACAGCTTTGAAAGTGACCACTACATTCGCATGGAAGAAGACGACGAGTATCTGCGAGAAATCCGTCAAAAATGGAACGAATCTCTCAACAAGGCCTTTGCCGCCCTACCAAAATTTGAATGGGAGCGACGCAGCCACACTACCAGTCCGAGCAATGTTTTACCCATGAATCTCGATACCACCCATAACAACTAAGATCTCCGAGGGGCACAGTGTCCATCCGTGTTGCGATTCACCATAATACGGTATACGAGTTTGACCGTTCAGTGATGCTTTCACCTCACTTGGTTCGCTTACGACCTGCTGCCCATTGCCGTACCCCTATCTTAAGTTATAGTCTCAAAGTCTTTCCGGAAAAACACTTTATCAACTGGCAGCAAGATCCATTTGGGAACCACGTCGCCCGTTATGTCTTTCCGGAAAAGACCCGGAAACTAAGCATCGAAGTAGAACTAATTACCGAGATGACCGTCATAAACCCCTTCGACTTTTTCGTTGAAGAGTCCGCAGAACGATGGCCATTTCGTTACGACGAAGACCTAAAGCTACAACTACAACCCTACCTCACAATAAGAGAAGAAGGACCGCTGCTTAGAGATTGGGTGGGCTCTGTGAATCGCGAGCCGGTGCAAGTGGTAAACTTTCTGGTGGAACTCAACCAAAGACTGCAATCCCAAATCGGCTATCTGATACGAATGGAGCCAGGCGTGCAACGCTGTGAGCACACGCTTGAAATTGGTACAGGATCTTGCCGGGATAGCGCCTGGTTGTTGGTGCAAATTCTACGTCACCTCGGTTTGGCCGCACGCTTTGTCTCAGGCTATCTGGTACAGTTGACTGCGGACGTCAAAGCGCTCGACGGCCCGTCAGGTACCGAGAAAGACTTCACCGATCTGCACGCTTGGGCGGAGGTCTATATACCAGGCGCTGGATGGATAGGACTAGACCCTACCTCAGGGCTATTTGCCGGTGAGGGACACATTCCTCTTTCCTGCACGCCGGACCCCGGTGCCGCTGCCCCTATAACCGGGATGGTGGACCCTTGTGAAACAAGTTTCTACTTTGAAAACAAAGTCACCCGCATCCATGAAGACCCTCGTGTCACGAAACCCTATACCGAAGAACAATGGCGCGAAGTCATGTCCCTAGGTCAACGCGTCGAGAAAAAGCTCATCGAGCAGGACGTGCGCCTGACCCAGGGAGGCGAACCGACCTTTGTCTCAATTGATGACGTGGACGGAGCCGAATGGAATACGGCAGCACTTGGCAAACAAAAGGAGCAATTAGCGAGAGCGCTTCTAAGCAGACTCGGTCAACGCTTTGCTTCAGGCGGCTTACTCCATCATGGCCAAGGTAAATGGTATCCCGGCGAAGAGCTGCCCCGATGGGCCTATAGCTGCTATTTTCGTAACGACAAACAAGCCCTCTGGCAAACCCCGGAACTGCTGTCACCTTTAAAACCTCAAGGCTATGGGATTGCTGAGGCACGCCACTTCATACAGGTGTTAGCGAAAACTTTAGGGACGGGTGATCGCGGTATCGCTGCGGCCTACGAAGATGCAGCCCATTATCTAAGACAGGAGTCCAGCCTGCCGATCGACCTGGACCCGCGCACCGCCAATCTTAAAGATCCGTTGGAACGCCGACGCTTGGCTCGCATTCTCAATCAAGGTTTGGATGAAATTACCGGCTATGTATTACCCCTAAACTGGTCGCACGAGTCGAACGGGTGGCATAGTGCTCCCTGGCCATTGCGTAAGGAACGCTTGATATTGCTACCCGGTGATTCACCCATGGGCTTTCGCTTACCCCTGGACTCGATTCCATGGAAATCCAGTCGGAAACGTATCACCCCACCCCGCGATCAATTTGAAAAACTGAACCCCCTGATTTCTGCCAGTGAAGTGGCAAAGCGCTACTCTCTGTTTGAGCCCGCACCGACCCAAACTGTACAAGCGCAAACCTGGATGGATGAAGATGACTTGTCGGAAACCATACCGCACACGGCACTGTGCGTTGAACCACGAAATGGGCGGCTTTGGATTTTCCTGCCGCCATTTAGCCACCTTGAACATTGGATAGAACTCATCGGTGCCTTGGAGGCCACAGCGCTGAAATGCAAGCTCGCCATTGAAATCGAAGGATATGAACCACCAGCCGATTCGAGGCTAAACAAACTGGCGGTAACACCAGACCCTGGGGTTATTGAAGTCAACATTCATCCCGCAAAAAACTGGTCGGAACTCGTAGAAAACACGGAAACGCTATACGAAGAAGCGAGGCAAACGCGCTTAGGTACAGAAAAATTCATGATCGATGGTCGCCACACAGGAACCGGTGGCGGTAACCATGTCACCTTGGGAAGCTCCACACCTTCAGACAGCCCATTTTTAAGACGACCCGATTTACTCGGAAGCCTGGTACTCTACTGGCAGCACCACCCCTCCTTGTCCTATCTATTTTCCGGCCTCTTTATTGGGCCTACCTCGCAAGCCCCAAGGGTGGATGAAGCACGTGACGATGCGCTCTACGAATTGGAGATTGCCCTCCAACAACTCACGTGCGGTGAAGTGGCAGAACCTTGGCTGGTAGACAGACTGTTCCGGAATCTACTGGTAGACCTTACCGGAAACACCCATCGTGCAGAGTTCTGCATAGATAAGCTCTACAACCCAGGCGGCGGCGCTGGACGCCAGGGGTTGCTCGAGTTCCGCGGATTTGAGATGCCTCCACACTGGCGCATGAGTGTGGTTCAGATGCTATTGCTACGTGGTCTTGTAGCCACTTTTTGGGACAAGCCCTACCGAGGTCGACCTAGGCGCTGGGGAACCAGTTTGCACGACCGTTTTATGCTCCCTCACTATGTAAGACAAGATCTGGATGACGTCATACAAGATCTGAATTCTGCAGGTCTTGACTTCGATATCGCATGGTTTAATCCATTTTTTGAGTTTCGCTTTCCTCATTATGGTGAAATTCAGCACCAAGAAATGGTTCTTAAACTGCGTGGCGCTATCGAACCGTGGCACGTATTGGGTGAAGAAGTCACCTCACAAGGAACAGCCCGTTTTGTAGACTCATCGGTGGAACGTTTAGAAGTAACAGCAGAAAACTTTAATCTTGAGCGCTACGCCATAACGTGTAACGGTCGCCGCGTGCCTCTGCAAAGAACAAGAGTAAATGGAAAATATGTCGCTGGCATACGATTCAAGGCCTGGCAACCTCCCTTCGGTCTGCATCCACGCCTGCCCAGCGATGCCCCTCTGGTATTCGATATCGTCGATTTGGCCAATCAAAGAAGCATCGGCGGGTGCACTTATCATGTTGCACACCCGAGTGGCCGTAACTATGAAACGCTTCCTATCAACGCGAACGAGGCCGAGGCACGACGCATTGCACGCTTTTGGGATCACGGCCACACTCCCGGGCCCATCCATCTTTCCGATGAAATAGTGAACCCCGAATTTCCTTGCACACTGGACCTACGGTTCCGTCCATAGTTTACCATCTAATACGGCTACAACATCCCGGACAATATGGTCGCGATTCCAAGAAAAGCGAAAAAGCCAACTACGTCGGTAATCGTAGTCAAGATGATTGAGGATGATTGAGCAGGATCTTGTCCCAAGGACGAAAGCATAACGGGAATAATTACTCCAGAAAACGCAGCAGCCACCATTGCGAGTATCATAGAAGATGCTGTGACCAACGCCAGGCCTACGGATGAGCTCCACACCAAGACACCGGCAGCAGTCACTAAAGCGACAGCAATGCCATTAATAAATCCGGCTCCTACTTCCTTGCGAGCCACGCGGAGCCAGTGACTTGTACCAATCTCTCTCAATGCCAATCCGCGCATGGTAACAGCTAAAGCCTGCGCCCCAGTATTTCCCGACTGACCTGCTACCACGGGCAGCAAAACGGCTAGAGCAGTAAATTTTGCAATGGTGCTCTCAAACAAGCCCACCACTGCCGCCGCGAGAAAAGCAGTTAACAGGTTGATCATAAGCCAAGGCAAGCGCTTTTGCACAACAAATCCAATCCCCGATAGTGCCCGTTCTTCACGACTGGCTCCAACCATAGTGAGTATATCGGCACTGCTTTCCTCACGCACCGCATCCATCAGCGCATCATAACGAATAATCCCTATTAAGCGACCGTTCACATCTACTACAGGCAAATCGGTAACTCGATGCTGATCCAGTTGTTCGACAACTTCCTCTCGCGTGGCTGTAGCTATCACGGTTGCTGGCACAGCCTGCGTCAATTCAGACAATATTGCTGTCGGCTTGGCCAAAGCTAATTTATGAAGCTCCACCATGTGACACAATCTACCTTCACTATTGATGAGATAAATTTGTCGTGTAAAGCGAGGTTTGAATTTTCGAATTCGACGTAGCGTTTCGCGCACGGTCAGAGATTCGTATAACGGCAAAAAATGAGGATCCATTAAAGCGCCCGCACTCTCGTCAGGATACTGAATAAGTGTATTCAATTCACGTTTTCGAGCACGATCAATCAATGTCCACAAGACCAGTTTTTCGTCTTCCGTAACTCTCACTAACACTCTTGCTAGATGAACAGGATCGGCATTTTGCATAATCTTTACCCGATCTTCTTCTGGTAGCTGCTGTAATGCGAAGACTGCATTCTCTATCGTTAAACCATTCCAAAGCGACGCCAATTTTCCTGTCGGTCTCCCTCTCAGTAGAGTTAACATTTCATCTTTGGGTAATTGATTGATGGTGTGAAGCGCGTGAACCCGGTGCCTGCGCAAAAAGGCGTCATTCAATGCTCTAATTACGATGTCTGCTTTAGCGCTCATGATTTATTTTGTTTATTACTGATGGCCATACTTAAAAACGTTTCGAAAAGATGAACTAAACTCAACCAGTAGGTCACACCAAGCGACACAATACGGTCCGTGGAATCAGGACTCGATATCGTTTTATCTGAGTAGATTTCATAGAGAACAGTGTATTCCAGCAAGCCCACAAGGGTATTGTCACGTTCAACCACTGGCATTTTTCGCCACTGTTGCCAGGCAGGATGGGTGAGCAATGCCTCAGCGGGGGCGTGTGCGGACAACATCGGGACGCTATGATTCATTAGCTCACCTAAATGAGCCTGCTGATTAGAGGTCAGTAATTTCCCCAGTTCAACAGCTCCCACGAGCCGGTGCTGATCATCCACAATATAAATTTCGCTATCGCGCATCTGTTGCATTCGGGAAATAGCTCGTATCGTATCGACCACAGTTGTGTCAGCCGGAAACATTTTTACATCAAGAGTCATCAACTCGCCAATTGAAGCTGAAGAATAATTAGACAAACGTTTCAGTTGGCGGTGATTTCGATCCGGAAGGTGTTCAGAAAGTCTTTTTTGACATTCGTTTGAAAAATGCCGATATATTCGAATTGCCTTTGTCAGCGGCATTTTAACAATTACATCGGCGGCTAGAAGGGGCGACATGGCTGCCAAACAAGCAGCAGAATTCTTTGGCATCATAGCAATAAGCACGGGTGTAATTTTACTACTCGGCAATTGGTTTAGAAGTTCAGCAACATCCTGTACTGTCAACTGCTCCAACACCCTCGCTACATCTTGCGGGAACTCGTCTATATAGGCAATTGAAAGTGACTGATCCAGAGACACTCACTATTCCTTTTTCTCAACAATCATCGTAATTTCTTCATCAAATAACTTGGCAGGAACATCCACCGTTCCATTCTCTGTTTCAATCATTACGCGAGAAAGGGTAATACTCGATACCAGTCCTTCTACATCTCCAATACGAACCCGATCACCTACTTGATAATGCGTTCGCAGTTGATTTGCGGCGATCATATTACTCACATGTGTTCTAGCCCCCAAACCCAAAGCCAATGCAATACCACCAAGAATTGTTGCTAAAATAATACCCGCCACCACGGAAAGAAAAACGATATCAAAACCAATCTGGTCTATGCCGATGATGATCGCGATTAGTAAAATAACAAGTTGTGCACTACGCCCCAGAAGATCACCGTGTGAAATACCCGATGTTTCTGCGGCAGTAGTGACCAATTGCCGTGCTAGCGAGCTCAGCACAAAACCAAACAATATGATTAACAGTCCACCAATAGCCAAGGGCAAATAGGCAAGAATTTCTTTCAACCAGATACCGAAGTATCCAAGCCCAAGAATTTCCACGGAGACTGCAGTAAAAATAAGTAGCACTAACCAAAATACAAACTCACCAATTATACGTGTCGGTGAGCGTCTTGGCTGGTGGAGATATTCAAGTCCGTCCTTCGATGTAAAACGTTGCCAGAGCTGGTCCAAACTGCCAACAGCATGCACCACCAAGCTGCGCAACAACCTCGCTACGAGCCAACCAATTAAAATTACTACAATGGCGAGAAATACTTTCGGCAAATACTCCATGGCCTGAGTCGAAATGGACTGAACCGCCCGGGTCATTCCATCCAAAGTAGGCGCACTATCATTCATTTACGTTTCCAACCATAAAAAAATAAGGTAATTACAATAGTTTCAGTCTTCATTCAGTAGCACTAATTCAGTTTCAATAGCCCTCTATCTAACTAAAGTATACTTCCAAAACATAGCAATGCGAAACCTCGCAGATTGCCAAAACGCTATTGCAATACTTACTTTGAATGTTACCTAAAGCGCTAGAGAACGTTTAATCAAAGTTGTAGACCAACATATCGAGCTATAGCAGAATGAATGAATCGAAGCTTGTTTTTGACTATTGGAGTAATAACAAAGGGGTAGGCGTCAGACAGGCCAAGACTGCGATTAACTTCGTTTAGGCTGGCCGAAAATCTATCCCAAAGCAACAGTAGTTGCTCGAAATCCCCTTGCTCAGAAAATTGTTCAATTAGACGATGCGCAGTGGCCGTTTCCAAAGTATCTGCCATATGGAGATAGTGCGCAAAACACTCCGCCCAATCCTCTGCTGGATGGGCCGAAGCATATGCACTGATATGGCTTTGCTCCCAGCCAGGCAATGGACCACGTGCGTAATAGTTTTTTAGCGCTTTCTCATATGCAGTATCCACATCACCAAATATCTGGCCAAAGCCTTCTCTATCACTTACAATCAGCTCAAAATAGTAGTGGCCCACCTCGTGCCGCATGTGGCCAAGCAGGGTTCGGTAACGCTCGCCCACATGCTCTCTTTGCCAGACACGCTGCACATCATCCGCTTCTAAAATATTTATGGTAATCACGCCATCGCGGTGGCCTGTCGTAATAAACTTCTGAGCAACATCCGAGTTACTTCTCTGGTCCTCCAGAAAGTCAAAACATAGACCCCGGCTGTATCCTCGAACGGGGGCTTCTAGAGGTAAGTGTAGATCCATGAGCCCAATCAACAAGCGTCTTTTTGCCTGTTCGAGTTTGGACCAGCGCAGTCGATTCTCTGGCTTTGCCAAATCCGGTATCGTTCGATTTAGACGACACACCGAACAAAGGGCGTGGGTGTCGCTGATATCGAGTACAATGTTACACACATCGTAGCCTTCCCGATTCGCGCAGTGTTTAACTAATTTATTTTGTGATTTTATTTCCCATGCGTCACCCGCTGCTACAAGGGTTACCATTGCCGCAGCACTCACAGAATAGGCCACTAGCTTGTGGCAGCGCATGCACAGCCTGTTTTCTAAAAAAATTTCCTGTCCACAGTCACAGTAAAAGCGCCGCATTTAGTAATGCATCCCCAGTTTATAGAAAGTAAGTATTTGCGATGCTAGCATGCAAATTGCTGATCCCTTCCTGCAACTCATCAATATATTGGTGCAGCTCTGCACGTCGCAGTTCATTAACGTCAACCGTCTCCAACTCTTTCGTCAAGAGTTTCAGCTTCTGTTGAATTTTTTCTGAATTGTGCAATACCGCCAAGCAGGCTTTCACCTCCTCAAGACAATGCTTAATTGATCTGGGAAATTCCCGATTCTGCAATAAATAACGCAACACAGCGCTTCCGCTTATACCCACCAAGCCCTGTTGTCGATAGGCTTGAAACGCATTTAGCGATTTGAGTACGCCTATCCAGCGCACAGTAGCAAATGCAGGATTTATCTCCCCCTCATCCGGTAACAGTTGTGCAGCTGCCACATCGAGTATACGACTACTCATATCAGCACGCTCCAGATTCCTTCCAATTCGTAGAAACTGGTAGGCCTCATCATGTGGCAACGTTCCCATGGTAATACCAACCATGGTTTGACATCCCTGAATCAACTCGCTGGTAAAATCGTTTCGTTTTCTGCGACCAACGGCACCTTGGGCATATTCATTCGCAAAGTGATAAAGCTCATTTGCCTGTTCCCACATTTCATAGGGAATAATGTCTCGGGAGACGCGGGCATTCTCACGGGCTGCAACAATGCAGTTAACAATTGACCCCGGGTTGCGTTTATCGGCAATCAGATACCTCATTACCGAGCGTTCATCCTGGTTATCTTGATACAACTCTTTGTATTGATTTTCAGCACCGAAAACAGGAATGAGCTCATACCACTCTACATCCGCGTTACGCGGTAGATCCAATAACAGGTTACTGGTGCTATTAATCAGACGCGCTGTGTCTTCGGCCCGCTCCAAATAGCGCGCAGTCCAATAAATGTTTTCTGCGACCCGAGAAAGCATCACTTAGCGTCCTCCAGATCTATCACCCACGTGTCTTTACTCCCCCCACCTTGGGATGAATTAACGACCAGAGACCCCTCTGGAAGCGCTACGCGACTAAGACCACCCATGGTTGTGTAGAACCCCTTACTTTGCAGGGTAAAGGGACGTAAATCGACATGACGCGGACCGACGCGACCGTTTTCAATCAAGGTAGGAACGGTAGACAGATGCAGAGTAGGTTGAGCGATATAGTTTCTGGGATCTTCCTCTATCAGTTTCGCAAACTGTTTCAGTTGTTTTTTTGTGGCTTTGGGCCCGACCAACATCCCGTACCCTCCCGACTCGTTGGCAGGCTTCACAACCAATTCATCCAGATGGTCCAGAACATAAGAGCGATCATCTTCCCTCATACAAAGATAAGTTGGCACATTCGGAATAATTGGCTCTTCATTCAGATAATATCGAATTAGTTCCGGAACAAAATAGTAGACAACTTTATCGTCCGCGACGCCCGCGCCCGGCGCGTTAGCAATTCCGACGTTACCTTTACGCCAAGCGCGCATTAATCCCGGCACGCCTAAAGTAGAGTCTTTACGAAAAACTTCTGGATCCAGAAAGTCATCGTCAATACGACGATAAATCACATCGACCCGTTTGGGGCCGTATATCGTTTTCATATAAACACAATCATCCGCCGCCACTAATAGATCGCAGCCCTGAACGAGCTCAGCACCCATCTGTTGCGCCAAATAGCTGTGTTCAAAATACGCAGAGTTATAGATCCCCGGGGTCAGCACCACCACCTCTGGGGTATCGCCCTGCCTCGGGGAGAGGGCAGCCAGCATCTCAAACAGCTTGGTGGTGTAGTCGTCGATGGGTAAGATTTCTATGTGCTCGAACAATTCGGGAAAGACACGCTTCATCACATGTCGGTTTTCCAGCATGTAAGAAACACCCGAAGGCACTCGAAGGTTATCTTCCAATACGTACTGGGTTCCATCGCCACCACGTACCAAGTCGGTTCCGCAGATATGGGCCCAGACACCGAATGGTGGCGAAATTCCCTCGCACTGTTTCCGATAATTTCGCGCACCGGCCAAAACCTCTCCAGAAAAAACGCCATCCTTAACCACCTGTTGCTCATGGTAAAGATCATTTATAAACATATTCAATGCTTTTAAGCGCTGTTTTAGCCCAGTTTCGGTAACTTTCCAGTCTTTGCTGGCAATCAAACGAGGTATGAGGTCCATCGGCCAGGCTCGATCAATGTTACTGCCTTCGCTATAGACTGTAAACGAAATGCCCAGAGCCTTGATTGCCAAATCGGAGGCCTGCTTCAGTTCTTGAACTTCCTCACTGGTGAGACCGGAAAAATAGCGACAGACTTGTCGTGCGATGCGCCGTGGATTACCCTTTTTTGAGATAAACTCATCATAGCCGTCCAGCGGGCCATAATTCGTAAAATCGATAGACATACAGTCCCTCTTAGTCTGCTCAAACTATAATAAGCCGAGAGTTCTCTCCAGTATACGCCTCCAATAGTGCGTTGAATATACCGTTTTCGCTTGATTGGTATTACACATTAGCGAGTAAAACGGAGTATGGGTTCCTTATCGCACACGATGAGTGCAAGAGGAGAGGCATCACACAATAGGAGCTTGCCGTGTACGGAACATTCCCTGCACAATTGCTTTTTAAACTTCTTTCGTTCTACCATTGGGGATAGACAGCCAGAATACTCTTGAGGCCCAGCACAATCCGACACTCTAAAAGTGTTAGTGGATATTTTTACAGAATCTAACATTTCCCAGGACCGGCATGTACGAACAAATTTCCCATTCGCTCTTAAACGAAATACTCAATAACCTCAAAACTGACATTAGTAAAAAGGATTTGCGTCATTTTTACACGCGTCTTGGCGCAAATTATTACGCGATTCATTCCCTGTTTGAAACACTTTATGGCGGCAGAGAAGATTTCAAACAGCAGGCGCAACACCTGGTCGAAACCATGGCCCGAAAATATATCGAACGCCCGGATCATTTGAAAGACCTCGATAGTGAGCGCGAAAAAGATCACAACTGGTTTTTGCACCAAAAGTGGGTCGGTATGGCACTCTATAGCAATGGCTTTGCTGGCAACCTCAACGGCGTAAGGGAGCACCTCGCATACTTTCAGGAATTGGGTATAAACCTGGTTCACATCATGCCGATTATGTATTGTCCTGAGGGACGCAGCGACGGCGGTTATGCCGTCAGTGATTTCAGAGAAATTGATTCGCGAGCAGGCACCCTGGAAGACCTCGAACACTTAGCCACCGATATGCGTTCTCGTGATATCTTATTGGTGCTGGATATCGTCGTCAATCACACCTCAGACGAGCATGAGTGGGCGCAACACGCGCGAAATGGCGACCCTGTTTATCAAGATTACTATTACACCTTTACAAGTCGAAACGTACCCGACATGTTTGAACAAAGCATGCCCGAGATCTTTCCCGAGACTTCCCCAGGAAATTTTACTTGGGACGAAAAAATGCAACGCTGGGTAATGACTGTATTCAACGATTACCAGTGGGACCTCAACTACAGCAACCCCGCAGTTCTGATAGAGATGCTGGATGTTATACTCTATTGGGCCAATAAGGGCGTAGACATATTGCGTCTTGATGCGGTGGCATTTTTGTGGAAGAAAATAGGCAGTACCTGTCAAAATGAACGCGAAGCCCATTTGATCCTGCAGCTATTGAAAGACTGTTGCCAAGTGACGGCACCAGGCGTGCTCTATATCGCAGAGGCCATTGTAGCGCCGGTAGAAGTCACCAAATATTTTGGTGAAGATGCGGTGATCGCCAAGGAATGTGAAATTGCCTACAACGCCACACTCATGGCCTTATTGTGGGACTCTGTCGCTACAAAAAACGCCAAGCTACTAACATTGGGGATCAAGAATCTTCCAGTTAAACTGGAACGTGCAACATGGCTCAACTATGTGCGATGTCACGATGATATTGGCCTGGGATTTGATGATAGGGATATCTTCGCCGCGGGTTATGAACCTGTAAACCATCGAAAATTTTTAATCGATTACTACACTGGCAAATTCGATGAATCTCATGCACGTGGTTTGCCCTTTGGACAAAACTCAAAAACGGGAGACGCTCGCATCTCAGGTTCTTTAGCCTCTCTCGCTGGACTGGAACACGCCATTCGATCAGGCGATCAAAAAGCAATAGAAGATGCCGTTAAAACCATACTGTTATTGCACAATGTCATCATGTCTTTTGGTGGCATACCTTTGATTTATTACGGCGATGAAATCGGCACTCTCAATGAAATGGAGTTTCAAAGCGACCCGAATAAGGCTGGCGATTCGCGCTGGATGCACCGACCAACCATTGATTGGAAAAGGGCTGAACTGAGGAATAAACCTGGCACGACTGAATTTGCGATATTTAGCGCACTTAAGAGAATGATCGCTGTTCGAAAAGAGATATCTGTATTCGAAGATTACAACAATCGTGAATTGATTGACGTAGAGAACCCCCATCTATTTGTCTATGCTCGGTATAATCAAATGAAGCCGACTGAAAACGTATTCATCGTTTCTAATTTTAATAACCAAACACAATACTTGGAGTTGTCCCACATATTTTCGGGAACCGAAATGGCCCACAAACGCCTGGTTGATCTCTATTCGGGCCAAAGTCCGGATTTATTCAAAAAAACCTTGGTCGTTCCGGCATACGGTTTCTACTGGCTGAGAGAAATGATATAACTGAGAAGTGAACGCCCTGTTAATGATCTGGGGCAATCTTACTTTCCCTTCCATTGAATCTGATATAGATCATGTCTTCTATCGCGTAAGTTTTGAACGGTGCCACTATTCCTGGCTGTTGTCAGTGTTTCTAAACGCAAATCTGCAAACGCTACCATTTCCACATTCGGTGTCGTGTCTGCTGCAATTCCGTCACGAGCAAATGGAAAGTCACAAGGCGTTAGTATACAGCTCTGTGCGTATTGAATATCCATATTAGAAACATTTGGTAGATTACCCACATTACCGGACATTACAACATACACCTGATTCTCAACCGCTCGTGCTTGACAACAATATCTTACTCGCAAATAGCTCTGTCGCTCGTCTGTACAAAATGGCACAAATAAAATCTGTGCCCCTTGATTAGTAAGGTGCCTGGCCAATTCCGGAAATTCCGAGTCATAACAGACTAGAACACCGATTGGGCCACAATCCGTTTCAATGGCCTTAAGTGAGTTTCCACCCTCAATGTTCCACCAATAGACTTCATTCGGCGTGGGGTGAATTTTTGGCTGCTCATGGACGCTGCCATCCCGCAAAAACACGTAGGAAATGTTTTCCACCCGCCCACTGGCAACTCGAGTTGGGTGCGAACCACCAATGATATTTATATTGTGCCGCAACGCCATCTCTCTCATTGCCTCTTTGAAACGTGGCGTATATTCAGTTAATGCTTCAATGGATTTCACTGGAGATAGCTGCTGGTTTTCGATGGACAGCAGCTGCAAGGTGAATAGCTCGGGAAAAACGACAAAATCTCCCTTGTAGTCCGCTACCACATCTACAAAATAGGTGACTACTTCTATAAATTCTTCAAAAGAATGGACACGACGCTGTTTGTATTGAACTGTGCCGATGCGGATCGTATCGGGAACTCGAGCCCCATATTGTTTTCGTTTTTCACCTTCCTGTTCAGCAGGAACTTTTGGATTAAGCCACTTGAGGTGAATACCATAGCCCAGGGATTCCTGATCTTGTGGAAGATAATCAGAAATAATTCCAATAACTTCAAACCCTTGGTGTAATTGAAACGATAGCACCGGATCACGAACTTGCTTCGAACAAATTGCCCCTACATAGCTTTGCACATTGCCATACTTTTTTACTCGTTTAGACAACGTGGGCAGACGACCGGCAAATACAATTCCCTTTAAACCGAGAGTTTGGCAAAGCTTGGTTCTTTCATTGTAGAGACGCTGCCCTAAACGAAACCCTCTATATTCAGGGTCTACACAGATCTCCATTCCATAT
>Ga0224501_10001640_pt1 | contig 17347 bp, 19 predicted proteins | sample SF_Oct11_sed_USG_4_FD_169105 | JGI IMG/M metagenome (GOLD analysis project Ga0224501, IMG submission 169105) | Sediment microbial communities from San Francisco Bay, California, United States - SF_Oct11_sed_USGS_8_1 | ecosystem: Environmental > Aquatic > Marine > Sediment | place: USA... | reverse complement strand
GTCAGAATTTCAAAATAGCCGATAAAGAGGCGTATATAGCAATATTTGTCGATTGGCGACAGCTCCCCACTCTAACCGACTGCGTTCAAGCCTCTAGTTGGCTATGGCGGGGTGTTTGTGTGTGGGACAAAACCGAGGGGGCCAGGATGCCCCACATGGGGTATTTCAGACAGCAAGCCGAGTACGTTGTTTGGGGAACGTATAGCGACCTTCAAGCAGATTATGATCGAGACGAGGCATTACCGGGCGTTTTTCGGTCAGCGGTAGATCAAGACAAAATGCACCTCACCCAGAAACCGATTGAGGTTTTAGAGTGGCTCATTAAAATAAGTCTCAAAAAAAACATCTTCGACCCCTTCCTCGGCAGCGGGACCACCCTAATCGCCGCCGAGAACCTGGGGCACACCTGCTACGGCTGCGAGATCGACCCCGGCTATACGGCGGTGATTTTGCAGCGATACCGGGACCATACCGGGATTGAGCCGGAGTTAGTTGACAAATCTGACAGTATAAAAAGGGACAAATGAGCAAAGTGACCGCCAGCGAAGCGGCGCAAGCGATCAGAAACCAAAAAGGATTTATTACTCAGGCGGCCAAGCAGTTAGGTATCAGCCGGCAACACCTTTACACCCTGATCAACAACCACCCCACGGTCAAAGAGGCGTTGACGGACGCCCGCGAAGAAATGAAAGATTTTGCCGAGGGTAAGCTGATCCAAAATATCAAAGAGGGGAAAGAGACCTCTTTGATATTCTACCTCAAAACCCAAGCCAAGGATCGCGGCTATGTAGAACGGGCCGAGGTGGCCGGGGTAGCCGGCCAACCGCTGATCATATTGGATATGAGCAATGATAACGACTAAAACGCCCCGGATAAAATTCAGCGACTTGGCCGGCTTTACGGACAAGCAGCGCCAGGCCACCCACGCGGCCGAGCAACATAAATATTTTCTCTATGGCGGCTCGCGGGGGCCGGGGAAGTCGTATTGGCTGCGCTGGTATCTGATTTACCGGCTATTAAAATGGGCTGGGCAAGGCCATCGCGGGGTGCGGGTGCTGTTGGCGTGTGAGGATTATCCGACGCTGCGAGAGCGCCAGATCGTCAAAGTTGAGGCCGAGTTTCCGGCCTGGCTGGGGCGCTACTACAGCGGGGAGCGGAAAGAGTTTGTTTTGAGCGATACCTACGGCGGCGGGGTGATCAAGTTCGGCAACCTGGCCGACGTGGGCAATTATCTGTCTTCGGAGTTTGCCATTATCGCTATTGATGAGCTGGTGCGTAATCGCTTCAGCGTCTTCAACCGGCTGCGCGGCTCGCTGCGGTGGCCGGGGCTGACTGATACCGGTTTCGTGGCCGCCACCAACCCGGAGGCGAACTGGGTGCGCTCGGTGTGGATCGAGCGCCGTTTTGAGGACGAGCTGCAACCGTTGGCCCCCATAGCGGATCAATTTAGTTTTCTGCCCGGCCTGCCGACCGATAACCCGCACCTGCCCGGCGGGTATTGGGATATGCTCAACACGCTGACCGGGGCATTACGCCAGGCGTGGTTACACGGCGATTGGTATGCGGCGGTGGAGGGGCTGGTCTATGACAATTTCAGCCAGGCCAACATCACCGACCGGGAGCCGGAGCCGGATCAGCCGATTGAGCTGGCCATAGATGATGGGTACATTGATCCGAGGGCGACGTTGTTTATCCAGCGTAGCGGCTCGCATATCTTGGTGTTTGATGAGCTGTACCACAGCAAGCGGCTGGAGGAGGAGACGATTGCCGAGATTGAGGAAAAGTGCCGCAATGCGCCCTGGGCAACAGATCGGGCGGACGGGGTGAAGCTGCCGGAGTTGGCGGCGGTGTCGCATGAGGCGGTGGCGCTCAGAGAGCGGTTGGACCGGTCCAACATCGCCGCTCAGAATTGGATGACGCGCCGGGCGGGTGGGGGGCAATCGACCCGCTTGCAGGCCATCCAGCTCACCCGCTCGTTGATCTGCGACGGCAACGGTCACCGAACTATTTTAATCCACAAACGGTGCCGAAATCTACTAGACGAGATCAGCGCCGGGTACAAATATACCGAGGGGCGGCGGGGGCTAAACGAGAAACCGGCCGACGGGAACGACCACGCTTGCCAGGCGCTTGAGAGTTGGGTCTGGCTACGGGCGGAGGATAGCGGGAGTTTATTATTATGGTAACGTACTTTGACGGGGCGATTAAGGCTAATTTAAATAATTTACCGGAGGAGGCGTGGACGGTGATCAGCGGCCACCAGGCCGAGAGCGGCAACGCCATCGAGCTATATAAGGCGGTGCCGTTTTTGTACCGCTGTGTTGACATCCGAGCGCAGGCACTCAGCCGCTTGCCGCGTGATATTATGCGTGGTGATGAGCCGGTAGAGGAAAAAGACGAGCCGCTGGTTAAGGGATTTAACCGATTGCTATATCAGATCGAGACGGCGATCACTCTGTACGGTTACGCCTATCTATTCCGAGAGCGTAACCGGGTGCGCTCGCTGGGGCTGCGCTGGTTGGCCCCGCACAGCGTTAAGCCGCGCTATGACATCGAGACGGGATTGAGCGGCTTTGATCGTGGCATCCAAGGCAAGCAGCAAAAGCTAGAGGTTGAAGACGTTTTGTACTTCTGGCAGCCGCCGATTGATACCGAGATCGGACCAGGCCCGGCCCCGGTGCTATCGGCCCTGTTTGCGGCTGGGGTATTAGAGAGTACCACCAAGTTTAGCAAGCAATTTTTTGACCGGGGGGCCGTCTTCCCGATGCTGTTGACGGTTGAGGGTAACCCGATCAAAGAAGAGATGGAGAAACTAGAAACCTGGTGGAAGCGGTTGCTACGCGGGGCACAGTCAGCCTGGGAGACGGTGGCCGTCCGCAGCACGGTTAAACCACAGATTTTATCATCGCCAATCGGTGAGATGGCGATGACCGATTTGACCGCCATTCAGCGAGAGAATATTGCCACCGCGCTGGGCGTACCTCATTCGATGGTATTGAGTAACGCGGCCAATTTTGCGGTATCACAACAGGACTATTTCAATTTTTACGATCAGACCATCGTACCGGAGGCGGACCGGATCGCTGAGGTGTTTAACGAGCAATTATTCGAGCCGGCCGGGTTACGGTTGGTTTTCCAGCCAAAACGGCTAGAAATTTATCAGCAAGCCAACCTGCAAAGCGCGGACACGGTGACGACCCTGGTCGCGGCCAAGATTTTGAGCAAAAATGAGGGGCGGGAGATCGTGGGCTATGAACCGCTAGAGGAAGATGAAGCCGAGCCGGAGCCACAGATGGCCCCGGTGATGATGCCGACGGCGGACGATAACGAGGCCGACCCGGCCGACGATGGGCCGCCTGATGCGCGGGCCGTTGATCTGGGTAAGTGGGAGCGCAAGGCGATTAAATCGCTGCGGCGCGGGGCCGGGGCGGCGGTGACGTTTGACAGCCTAGCCCTGGCTGACTACCCCCATCTACCGGCGGTGCTGGGCCTATGTCGCAGCGAGGCGGAGGTTAAGGCGGTTTTCGCCCAGATCGACGATTATAAGCAACATTTGCTGGGCCACACCGGAGACGAGATAGACCCGGCCCGGCTATCTATCGAGGTCGATTTCGCCGAGATCATCAATCAGTTTTTGACCCAGCAAGCCGGCCGGGTGGCAGCGGAGGCGGCCGCCGGCCAACCACCATCGACCGACTTTTGGCAGGCCGAGACCGCCGCCTTAACCGCACTGTTAACGCCCCATCTGGCCAACTGGGCCGAGGTCGCCATCGGTGAGGCGGCCGGGGCGCTGGGGTCGGTGGGCCTGGGGCTTGATGCCGATGTCAACGCCAGGGCGGCGGAGTGGGCGGGGCGGTATGCGGCTGATTTGGCCAAGGGACTGAATGAGACCAGCCGGGCCTTGGTTAAGGCCAAAATCCGCAACTGGACCACTAGCGGGCAAACGTTTGAGGAACTAATAGACACCTTGGAAAAAGGGATCGCGCCCCGTTGGCGGGCTGAACTAATCGCCTCGACTGAGGTAACGCGAGCCTATGCTGAGGCCACGCGAGAGGTGGCGGCCGAGGTGGAGGTGGTGCGCGGTCTGGTTTGGATGACGGCGCGTGATGAGCGCGTTTGCCCGATCTGCGGGCCGTTACATGGCCGGCTGATCCGCAAGGGGGCCAGCTTCCCCGGCGGCTATGGCCAGCCGCCGGCGCACCCGCGTTGTCGCTGCTGGCTAGTGATGGATGTGTAAAATGACGACCAGACCGATGTCGCCGGAACTTAAAACGTATTACGAGGTCCGCTACGATAAGCTGATCGAGGAGTTGCGGCGGGTGGCGGATCTGCTGGGCCGCCCGGACCCCATTCAGCCGCGTAAGCAACGCCGGGCGCGGGTGGTAGTGGCGGTGGATGGACCGCCGGATAGTGTTACTTAGCATCACTAAACAATGTCAATCTTGACACAGAACTCATGTTCTGATAAAGTAAGTCTCAAGTAAATAATTACGTCTTTGAACAAAGGGCGGTTTTCCGACGGTTTCTCGCACAGAGGGGCGGTCGGAAAACCGCCCTTTTTTGTTATCTCAGGATAAACCGAATGAATGACGAAAACTTAGTTTATTACGGCGGGGCGGTCAAGGCCCTGGGCGATGGTCGCATAGGCGGCTATCTGGTGCTGTTTGGTGATGAGCAGACGCCCGATTTGGAGGGCGACTTTTTCACCAAAAACACCGATTTTGGGGCACATCAGACCACCATGGTGCTATATCAGCACGGTCTGGACGCCTCGCTGAAGCGGCGCGTTTTAGACGTGCAAGCGCCGCTAAAATCTGACGATACTGGGGTATGGGTGGAGGCTCAGTTGGCCCTACGGGATGAATACGAGCAGGCCATTTACGCCCTGGCCGAGCAAGGCAAGCTGGGGTGGTCCTCGGGTACAGCCGGACACCTAATCGAGCGGGAGCAAAAGGGCGCGGCCTGGCATATCACCCGTTGGCCGCTGGGCTTGGACGCCAGCTTGACCCCTACCCCGGCCGAACCGCGTACCGCCGCCATACCGCTTAAGTCGATTGAGATTGATCCGTTGGCCATAGAGCCCGCACCACAGGGAGCCGGAGAGGCTTCGGGCGTGGCTGAGAGCCGAACGCAGATCGACATCAATATAAATATCGAAAATGACCCGCCGGCAGATGACCCGCCGGCAATTATTAGGGAGATAAAAATGTCTGATCAACCGACCACAGAGGTGGTTGCTGAGGTAGACGGGTCTGTTAGCCGGGAGGAGTTCAAGGGATTATCCGGCCGATTTGACACCATGACCGAGCAATTAACCGCCTTTATGCAACGGCTCGAAAATGCCGGCCCACTCAAAGATGCCGGATTTATTGCCCCGGATGATGAGGGGACCGACAAGCGACAAGCCAAATCATTCGCCGATTTTCTGCTGTGTGTTTATCGCGGCAACGTCAAGCGATTGGTTACGGTCTATAAATCGACCAAGGACCTGTCCGGCGATACCGGGACCACCGGCGGCTATTTAGTGCCGGAGGAGTTTTCCAACCGGCTGCTACAGATGACCGAATCGGCCAGCCAGATAGTGCCGATGGTGACGACTGTGCCGGTCGGTAGCGATACCGGTCGCTATCCGGCGCTCGATCAATATATCACCCCCACCGCCGGCAGCGGCCAAACGGCTACAGCGGCTGGGGTGGTCGCCACAGCGACTGCACCAGGGGCCACGTTGACGGCCACCGATCCCGGCTTTGAGATGATCCAGTGGAACATCAACAAAGTGGGCGGGACCACCGCAGTCGAGAACGAACTGATTGCCGACAGTGCCCAAGCCATCGAGGTACTGCTGACCCGCCTGTTTGGGGTGGCTGTCCGGGCCAAGCAAGAGCATTTGGTCTTGCGGGGGACGGGGGCCGGCGAGCCGGAAGGGATACTGAACGCCACCGCAGCCGTCGGGATCACCCCGGCCACTGACAACACCTTCGCCTGGGCCGACGCGCTTGGCATGAAGGCCAGATTTAAACCCGTTGGCGGCAGCCCGGTCTGGATCATCCATCCCGGCATTTGGCCCGACATCGGCGCGTTCGAGAGTTCGGCCGGTGGCGCGGTATTCCAGGCCAACATGCAAGCGGCTTTGGGTAACAACTTGCTGGGTTATCCGATCATCCAATCTGAGCATTTGCCGCAAGACGACAACGCCGGCTGTGTACTGTTGGCCGATCTCAGTGCCTATATGCTGTTTGAGCGACAAGGGTTGGCTATCGCCTTTAGCGAGCATGCCGCCTTTACCAGCGACAAAGGGACCTGGCGTTTTACCACCCGCATGGACGGCCAATCGTGGCTCAAATCGGCCATCACCCTGGCTGACCCGCAGGGCGGATACACGATGAGCCCGTTTGTTTATCTCAACGACTAGGAGCGATTAAAAATGGGGAAATTACTTAGCGAAGAAACCGCCATTGTAGCCAACATTGATCCCGATGCCTACGCCGCCGCTGCCTATGATAGCGGCTGGGTTGACATGACCGTTTTTGACCGAGTTATGGCTATCGTGCAAGCGGGCGATTTGGGGGCCTCGGCCACCATAGACGCCTCGGTTCGCCAAGCCACTGATTCCGGCGGAACCGGGGCCAAGGCCATCACCGGCAAGTCTATCACTCAACTGACCCAAGCCGGCGGCGACAGCAACAAGCAAGCCGTGATCAACGTCAAAGCCAATGAGCTTGATGTAGCCGGTGATTTTACGCATGTCAGCCTGCAAATCACGGTCGGCACGGCGACCAGCGACGCGGGCGGGATTGTTCTGGGCTCTTGCGCCCGCTACCAGCCCGCCAGCGACAACGACGCCACCACTGTGGACGAGATCATTAGTTAGGAGGCGGTATGTATATCTGCAAGCGATTTATTGACCGATTGCGGCCCGGCGATAAAGTGCCGGACGGGGCCTACCTCGATAATCACCTGGCGGCGATGTTGGCGCTGGGTACAATCGAGCTAGACCCGACCGCTATCTCGGAGAAAGAACCGGCCCCGGTGAAAGCGAAGCCGACGCCGGCTACTAAAAAATAACGATGGCTTATTGCACCACCGCGCAGGTTAAGACCTATCTGAGCATTAGCGGCAGCGGCGATGATAGCCTATTGGCTGATCTGATCAGCCGGGCCGAGTCGTTGATCAACCGCTATACCCACCGCACCTTTGAGGCGGCGGCCGACAGTGACCGCACCTTTGACGCTCTGCGCGACGTGGAAGGCCAGGTCCTCTATTTAGATGAGGACCTGGCCGCCATCACCACTGTGACCAACGGCGACAGCGCCAACACAGTCATCACCAGTGGCCAATACACCACCGAGCCGCGCAACACGACGCCATACTATGCACTCCGGATACTGGATAGCAGCGGGCTGGCCTGGGAGTATGACAGCGACCCGGAGGACGCCATCACCATCACTGGCCGATGGGCCTACAGCACCACCGCTCCGACTGATATTGAGCATGCCTGTATCGCCTTGACCGCTTGGCTGTACCGCCGCCGTAGCAGCATCGGCAACGACAGCGACCGCGCCCTGGCCACCGGTGACGGGGTGGTGATTTTACCGGGCCGCATCCCGCAAGATATTAAATCGGTTTTAGACGTGTATCGAGTACTGACATGATCAAAGTGATCGGGGCAAAATCGCTCATTAAAAAACTGGCTAATACCGCCATTGTAGATCGTGAGCTACTTAGCGCAACCGAAAAAAGCGGTCTGGCCGTCCTCAAGCGGGCCCAAACCTACCCCCGGCAACGACCCGGCAGCACCTACCGCCGAACCGGAACGCTGGGTCGTAAGTGGTCGGTGGCTGTATCACGGCGCGGCGGTATCTATACCGCTCGGCTCCGCAACCCCACCAGCTACGCGCCAGACGTGCAAGGCGTGCTGGGCCAGAAGCCGGTCCATAAAGGCCGCTGGCCCACCGACCGGGCCATGCTCAAAGAGCAATCGCGTAAAATCGTGGGGTTTTACGGGACGGCCCGCCGAAACATTATGGAGGCATTTAATGGCTAGTGTAATTGATACCGTCTACGCCAACCTGGACGCGACCACGGTTAACGTCTCCGGCACAGTGCCGACGGTTTACACCCTGGCCGAACTTAAGGAGTGGACCGACATTGCCGATCTACCATGCCGGTTGTTACTGCCGGTTAATGAGCGCAACCAGGCCAGCGCCTTCGAGTTAAACAATTTTGGCCACACTCAAGCGGAGGTGACGTGGCGCATCACCGATTTGCTGCTATGGAAAAACGTCAACACCGAGACCGGGCTGAAGGATGTAGCCGCCGAACTGTTGGAATACAGCAAAGAATATTTAGAGATGCTGCTGACCTTCGTCCCGGCGGCGGGTAGCCCGGCCTGGTTTTCTAACGCCACCTCAACCATAGACATTTTCGAGTGGCCGGAAGATAGCGGCCAATACTTTTGGGGCGTTGAGGTAGTGTTAACGCTAACCGAGCATATCTAATGTACAAAATCATTAAAGGCGTGGCCAACGACAAACTAAACGAACGATACCAACCAGGCGACCAGGCCGACTTGAAGGACTGGCCGGCCGAGGCGGTTGACCATCTGTTGGCCAAGGGCGCAATCGAGAAGATCGAACAGAAACGGACGGTGAAACGTGGCACGAGCAGGTAAATGGACCCGAATTTTTTGGGGTGGCTACGATCTAACCGTTGAGACCAGCGCCATCGACCCCGGCGGCATTATGGCCGATGAGGTTGAGGCCAGCGGCTTTACGCAGGATCACGGCTACGTATTGGCCCAAAAAGACGCCGCCATCACCCTGGACGGCTACTTTGAGACCGACAGCACTGCCGCGCTAAACTCACCGTCCAATACCGAACATTTGACGGTGGCCTACGGCAACAATGCGCTGCCGGCGGTGGGGGATATTACCCAGTCGATCCGGGGCGCTCAATCGACCTACAGCGCCGGATCAGCCAAAGATGGCTTGCAAACCGTCAACGCCACCTTAAAGCCGGCGCAGGGAATCAACACCCCGGCCGAGTTTGGGGTACTGTTGGCCGACGCCACCATCAGCGCCAACGGCAACCAGGCCAGCGTTGACAACGGCGCATCGTCGGCTAATGGTGGGGTGGGCTATCTGCATATTACCGCCCTCAGCGCCGGCGATACGATCACCGTTTTGATTGAGGACAGTCCAGATAACGCCATTTGGTCAACGCTGATTACATTTACGCTGGACGGCAGCGCTTTGGCCGCTGAACGGCTCACGGTCGGTGGAACCGTTGACCGCTACGTCAGAGCATCATACACCGTGACCGGGACGGCGATTAGTTTCCCGATTGCGGCCGCATTTATTAGGAGTTAAAAAAAATGGCACGAATTGGAAAATGGACCACGGTTAACATTGATGACAGCACCCCCACCGCTCGCGATCTGACCAACGACATCACCGAGATTGATGGTTTGCCGACCACCTATGACGAGATCGAGGCCAGCGGGTTTGGCCAGGATCACGGCTACGTTGTCGGGCAGGGTGATAGCGGGTTTACCATCACCGGTAAACTGACCACCACCGCGCTGACCGGGACACATACCGTCCTGAGCGGGATTGTAGGCGACATGTCGCAGACCTACACAGTGACGGTGGCCTATGGCAACAACGCCGCCCCAACCACCGGCGACCCGGAATTTGAGGGGGAGTTTTATTGCTCCTCCTACGCCCCCGGCACGGCTAAGGACGGGTTGCAAACATTTACCGCCAAATTTGTCGTCGCTCAGGGTCAGGCGCTCCCGGCCTGGGGGACGGTGGCTTAATGGCTGAGATCAAGTGTGATGTGGCCGGATTTGAGGCGGTAGTGGTGACGATCCCAGACAAGTGGCTATATGAGCATTCGATCCGCTACCAGGCCGGCCTGGATAACGGCCCGGCCTTAGATGAGGCCGATATAGACGCCATCGCCGAGAACCGGCTGACCTACAACACCCGATTAAGAACGCTCTACGGTACGCTGGCGATCTGCCAGGTGGACGGGATCGAGGCCGCGTGCTTGGCCGAGCCGGAAACGGCCCCGCTGCGTTATGGCGCATTTTTCGCCTGGTTACTCAACACCGTTTTTTATGGCAGCTATGCTCGGGCCGCCAACGCGGAAAAAAACTAACCCTGGCGGCGGCCGACTATGCCGATGGGCTGATCAGCCGCCCGCCGCCAATGTTGCAACTGGCATTTGACTGCCGCAACTGGGACACGTTGCCGCTATCGGGCGGGCTATACGCTCAACCGCTGGCGGAGATGGTCCGCATGAACCACGCGCTAATGATCTATAACGTGGTCAATAGCTATAACGAGCGGCCCGGCACGGCCGGGGATTGGGCCGAGAAGTATCCGGCCCTGGATAATGTTTACCGCGACATTTTGCGATTAAGAGACGAGGCGGCGGGTTGACCGCCGCCTCTTTGGTAACACTATGGCGCAACAATTACAGATTGAGATAACCGGAGACGCAAGGCAGCTGATCGGGGCCTTGCGGCAAAGCGGGGTAGAGTTAGATAGTTTTGCCGGCAAAGCGACCAAGATGCCCGCCGCCGCCGGCGGCTTCGGCGCGATGGCCACCGGCCTGGGGGCCGTAGGTGTGGCCCTGGGAGCCGTGGCCGGGGCGGGCAAGTTGGCCATGGAATTGTCCGCAATTGGGGCCGAGAGCCTAGCAGCGGCCCGGACATTTGAAAACCTATCAGGTGGCGCGGCAACTGCGGCCGAAAACATGGCCGCCATGCAGCGGGCCACAATGGGCCTGGTTGACACCACCACTCAGCAACGGATAGCCAACCAGCTGATGGGTATGCAGATAGCCAGCACAGCCGACGAATTAGAACAGGTTGTGAGCGTATCGCGCCGGCTGGGGGCGGAGTTTCAAAACCTGGGGGCCGACGATGCGGCCAACGAGTTTGCCATTATGATGGCTAATATGTCATACGAGCGATTAGACACGTTTGGCATATCATCCGGCCGGGTGAGAGAACGTGTAGCCGAACTCAAAGAAACCGTCGCCGGAATGACTACAGAGCAAGCGTTTTTTCAGGCGACGATGGAGGCGGCCAATAATAGTATTAGCCGCCTGGGGCCGGAGGTACTGAGCAGTAGCCAAGCGATGGCGGGCCTAAGTGCGGAGTGGTCAAACCTGGTAAGCGCCGTAGGAGAGGGGGCCGAAAAAACCGGCATCGTAGCTAACACGATGGCCCTGCTGTCAGACGGTATACGCGCTGTGCGAATGGAATTTTCCGAGGGCTCTATCCCTGAAGAAATGGACCATATCAACAACAAATTAGATGGTCTGCGTGGCCGACTGGAAAAGCTGCAAGCGGGGGGCGATTTTGCCCAGTTCATGAACCGGGGCGAAATCGCAGACCTAACCACCGAGATTGGCAACTTGGAGGGGGAACTGGCAGACCTAGCGATTGAGCAAGGGCGGCTAAACGCCGCCGGCAGCGAATATCAAACGTTGCTGATGGACACGTTTGGTCAGGGGGCGGTCAGTGGGATCGACAATGTAACAGCGGCCCTGGCCGATCAGGCCGAGGTGATCAGCCAAGCGCAAGCGGTAGCCGACTACAAAAAACGATTAGCCGACGAAGCGACGACCCGCCAGGCCAACGCCGATCAGGTGTTAGCCGCCGCAGCCAAGGACCGGGCTCTGCGCGGCCATCAGGAGCGGCGGGCGGCCGAGGCGGAACTGGGCCAGGAGGCGGTCCGGGCGCAAGAGGAGGCGGCCCGCTCCGCGCAAAGCAAATGGCAAGAGGCGTTCAACAATGTCAAGAGTGCGGTTGGTTCCGTTTTGGGCCAAGGGATGGGCGTACTCGGCGACCTCAATCTGGACTTTATGCAAGACACCACCGGCCGCGACATAGGCGAAAACGCCCGCCGCCTGGCCTCAATCGCCGTGGGGGATTTCAACGGCGAAGCGGCCCGGATGTTTGCAGCCGAGCGACCCGAACTATTCAAAAAAATCATGGAGAGCGAAGACCCGGCCGCCGCCGCACAGCAGATGTTGCAAGATTTTCAGCTAGGGATCGGGGCCGGCGATTTGATCGACAAAGAGGCGGCTAAGGAAAGGATCAAGCGGATTTTATTGGGCACAGCCGAGACCGACGCCTTGATCAACGAGATCACCAACGAATTGATGGGGGAGGGATTTAGCCTGCAACAGGTGCAATCCGCCATTGGCCAAAGTGGTATCGGCGGGGAGGCGGGCGGCGACGCGGCCTTGGCCAATGGCGGGCAACAATTCAGCGCCATTGCCGATGGCATGGTAGTGGCCGCTGAGGAGAGCAACGTTATGCAGCGCATTGCGGCAAGCCTGGCCAGCAGCGCCGCACAAACCGATTTCAGCAAGGCCGGCAACGTAATCGCGCAAAGCCTGGTCACGGCCACCGCTAATAGTGCGGCTTGGACGCTGCTGCTAGACAAAATTATAGAGGGCTTGGTCGGGCGGGGCGCGATCACGAACCCGGCCGCCGGGATAGGGCCGCCATAATGGCCACCACCCTGGGCGGGACCACCCTGGCGAGCGGGATTTTTGAGTGCGCCGAAAGCGAACCGGCCACCGCCTATCAACGGCGCATGGCGGATGGATCGCTACGGACCACGCATGGTGATGTGGTCAAGCGCAGTTGGCGCGTCGCCTGGCGGGCGCTGTTGGCGGCCGACGTGGCCACGATCCGAGCCGAATACGAGGACACGGCCGGCCAACTGTGGTCGCCGCCGGACATAGCCGGCACGTATACGGTGATGGCGGCGCGGGGATCGTGGGACGAAAAGACCTTGATGAGCGGGGCGACCACGCGCTATGATGTCACATTTGAGATCGAGGAGGTCTGATGGCGCTATCAATTAGCGGGACAAATTTAAGCGCCAACGCCACCAGCCGAGAAAATACCGCCGTGGCTACGGTGCGGATTTTATGGGATGGGGTCACTCCGACCAACGAAACGGCGCAGCTGATCAACCTCAGCATTAGCCGCAGTGTTTCAGACCCCGGCCGAGGCGCGGCCACGCCGGGGGCCGGGACAATGTCGAGCTGTACGCTGGTTTTAGATAACTCCGGCCGGCGTTACAGTCCCAGCCACAGCGCCGGCCCGCTCTATGCCGACATCCAAAACACGGTCGGCGTGGGGGCAGAGGTACGGATTGATTTAGGCTACAACGACGCTGCAAACGGCGACGAGACGCTGCGCCGTTTCACCGGATTTATTAATACCGTTTCCCTGGCCGGGCCGGGATCACCGTTTGTCACGTACAGTTGCCGAGGGCGAGAACAACGAACGGTCGAGAACCGCCACCGCACCACGCTCAAAACTGATCAATTTGTGGACGATGTATTTGCCGACCTAATGGCCGATGTCGGTATCAGCGCCGGGCAATATAATTTTGATATTGGTTTCCATCGCGTCTCCTATGTCTGGCTGGAAAATGAGGACGTATTTCGCCAGATGCAAGGATTAGCCGAGGCCGACGCCGGTTTTTGCTATGTCGATCAAGCCGGGGTGGTGCAATTTGAGAACGCCTGGCATTGGCTGACCGATAGCGATCACAACAGCAGCGTGATCTCGTTTGATTTAGACGAGAGTATGTATCAGGGGGTCAGCGTATCACACCAGCAGCAGGACATTTACAATAGCGTATTGGTAGACTGGACACCGCGCCGGCCGGGATCGTCGGCCAGTCTATTTAAGGCGACCCGACCATGGCAGGTCGAGCCGGGCGAAACGGTTACATTTCGGGCCACATTCCGCCAAGCGGCCGTGGTGGTTGATCCGCTGATCGCCGGCGAACACTATACGGTTGTCTCTCCCGGTGGGGTCGATATGGCCAGCAGTGTGACTATATCAACGACTATTTACGCACAGAGCATCGACGTGCAAGTGACCAACAACCACGCCAACTACATCGCCGAGTTTCGCCAGTTTGAAATCACCGGCGTGCCATTGGCTGGTCTACACGCCGAACCGGTGGTGATAGACGCCTCGGACAGCGCCATTGGCGACCCGGCCAGCGACCTGGTTAAGCGGTTGGAGATCCGCGACAACGTATTCATCCAAACGCAAGTTCAGGCCGAGGTGTTGGCCTGGATGACGCTGGACCGCAGCAAAAACCCGCGCCGGGCGGCTACGCTCAGTGGGGTTCCGGCCGTGCCGTGGTTAGAGATCGGTGACCGGGTAACGGTCGATAGTACCAATCAAGCCTGGACGGCCGTACCGTTTTTTGTTACCGGTATCAGTGAGACCTACCAGGCCAACCCGCGCCAATACGAGCAAAACCTGAGCCTGCTAGACGCCGCCTCGTTTTATCAGTACTCGCTCAATGAGTACTTTATCACCGGCACAGACGTACCACACGCCACCACTAGCAAAAGGTTATTTTACTAATGCCACTGCTACCAACCTTTAGCGATGGCGACCCAGTTAGCGCCGCCAATCTAAACGTCCTGAGCCGCGCACTACTCACGGCCAAAGGCGTCGCGGACCGACCGCGCACGCCGTTTCGGGCGCTGACCAATGACCAGGTTTACACTGGCTATATCTATCATCAGTACAATACGCTCAGTTACCGCAACAACAGCGCCGGCTCAATCACCGTCAACTACGGCGGCACGGATTTGGGCAGCATGCTGCCCGGTAATAATAGCTATGATTTAAGCGTCATCAGCCCGGCACTGACCGCCGGGGTTGTGTACCAGGTGACGGTAACTATTTCCGGGGGCGGCCAGTGCCATTGGCTGGCCGAAACCTACAGCCCGACGATGCAGCAAAACCCGGTTCTAACCGAGCCAACCGCCTGGGCCACATCGACCGGCTACGTGTACGGTAATATAGTCACGCACAACAGCAGCTATTACTCATGCAGCACCGACCACACCAGCGCCGCCGCGACGGAGCCGGGCGCTGGTGTGTCCTGGGCCACGGTCTGGGACGCGGGCGGACTGCCGGCCGCGAATATCAACCGCTGGGCCGACAATTTAGACGAGATGGTCAGCCTGGGCCAAACGCAGGTTGGCATATTCGAGCGGGCCGAGGTCGATCAAGGCGGCCACCGCCGGAACGACCCCAGCATAACAATGTACACCGGCTACCGGCAACACATAGCCAACAGAGCGCACGTGCAAGGCTATCATGCCGCCACGTCCTACCGAACCAACAGCCAAAAATCATCATTCACCTTGCAAATAAACGGCGTTGATGCATTTCGGCATGTGGCGCTCTCCGACACGGCCACCGGCTACAACAACGCGGCGTTGCCAAATGTGGCCATTACGACCGGCCGCCGGGGAGTCGGCGGGGGCCGAAATCAAAATTATGCTGAGATTAACGGCTATTTCGACCTCAGTGGTCTAGGGCTGACCCTGGGCCAGTTCTACAAATGGGAATTGTTTTTAGGCGGCGGCGGAACATCCAAATCTATGGATGTTCACGGCCGCATTGAATGGCTGGCGGCCGGAGCGGACGAAAGCGAGGCTTGGGCCAATCCGATCAAATGGGAGCGACACGGCCAGAACCTGAGCGCCGCGAATATGAACCTGTATACGACCGGGATCGAGCGTCTATTCCCTGGCAGCGGGGCCGAGAACATGCCGCTTTACTATGAAAACCCGGTGCAATTTATTTGGCCGGGCGGGACGCTGCGAACGATCACCCACTCTAAAAAATTTTTAGTCTATGTGCCGGATGGGGAGGGCACGCCGGAGGTATTTGTCGCTGGCGTGCAACCGTACAGCCTCAAAACCGCCGCCGGGGTGCAATTTTTCGACCTGGACAAAATACCGTATATGAACTATGGCACGCGCTACGCGGTTGATGATGTCAATTTTGCGCTAGAGGTTGACAGCGTTTCGGAGCTGGGATTGTGACCAAATTAACCAAAACCAAAGTGATTGATCTTGAGAGCCCACAAGATCACGTTACCGCTCAGGGATACCGACCGGTAGACCCGAACCCGCCGCCAACCCCGGCCGGGCTGTCGGTGCAGGACGGCCTGGGGCAGGTGGTTTTGCATATTGACCCTGATCTTGACCGAGCCCACCGCCACGCCTCATTTAAAGAGTTCGTGGCCTATCGCACCAGGGGCCGCGACAGCAGCGGCGCACCGATCAGCCCGCAAGAGGTGGCCCGGTTTAGCGATCTGACCAAGACCATCACCCGCGTGGCCGGGGAGCCGCAGCTGTATTGGTACGCGCTGAAATCACGCAGCAAAAACGGCAAGTTTTCCGGCTATGGCGACTGGGTTCCGGGGTTGTTTTTGAATGATACCGGTATCCATGATCGGTTTGATGATTATGGCGGATTGGATCAGGTGGCCAATGATGGTAATTTACACTGGATTAAAATAGGGACGTTTGAGATTGATGAGGTGTGGGCGCTGGGGACCCTGGCCGAAATCGTCGAGTCACCCCGGCGGGAGGGGATGCGGTCGGTAGAGTTGGCCTCCGAGCTGGTTTTTTCGTCCGCGACACAGGCCAAGGAACTTGATTTGAGCGGGGAGGAACGATTTACAGACGACGATTATTTGACCGCCGCGATTTATGTCGATGATGTGACCAAATTGGGATATGCAAAAATCCAGTTCGTTGATAGCGCACTCAAGACTGCTGCCACTACGCTAACACCGGCGAACTTGGCTACCGGGTGGAATTATATTGCGGTCAAACGGTCAGATCTTTCGGTTGGCACTGGGTTTGATTGGGCAGACGTCCAATGGACAACGGTGATTGCCGAGATGGATACATCCACGATCAGAGTAACCGTTCACTTTGATGATATTCGCCTGGTCAAAGCCTCGGCCATCGGCGGAAACAGCACTATCTACAACGATACCGGCGACAAATGGGCCTTTTATGCTGAGGATAGCCAAGCCGACAATCCCGGCGTTTGGCACATTTACACCGACATGCCAAACGAGCCATTCGCTTTAGGCAATACGCAGGACGCGGATGGAACCTATATCGCTGTCCGTACCGACCGGCAGCAGGCCAACGCCACGCACGCATGTGCTATTCAACTACGCGATAGTGGCGGCCGGGGCGGCATGTTGTTGCGCGTGGCTGATCCGCTGGTAACAGTGGACGACCCGCTAATCAACACGATGTGCGAAAACATGCGATGCACGACCGTTTTTGGCGAGAAAACGGCCTCGTTTGATTTTTTGCTGCCGACGCAGAGCTACGATAACACGTATGGCAAATATGTTTTGTATACCGCCAGCGACTCGCTGTGGTATACAAGCATCACTATCCCGGACAGTAAAAACGCATTTACGATCCACATGGCAATTCAGCCCGACTTTCCCTCGACCGTGGC
>Ga0224501_10001639_pt1 | contig 17349 bp, 14 predicted proteins | sample SF_Oct11_sed_USG_4_FD_169105 | JGI IMG/M metagenome (GOLD analysis project Ga0224501, IMG submission 169105) | Sediment microbial communities from San Francisco Bay, California, United States - SF_Oct11_sed_USGS_8_1 | ecosystem: Environmental > Aquatic > Marine > Sediment | place: USA... | reverse complement strand
AACGGAGGGTTCATCGGTGGTCGACGTCTGTTGTGCCGCCAGAGCCTTGGCAATCAGCTCTTCCGTTCCCCAATCGCGAACGGCCTCAAGGGTAAACCCCTCATAGGTCGAAACGCCGTGACACGACGGACAATCCGGCATCGGGACTTTCCGGTAATACACTTCGCCGAGGCAAGACATACAGACCCAAAAATCGTCGTCGCGATGAGAAACCGGCCAAAAAGTCTGTTGTGACGTCATAGAGACATTCCTACCTTGTTGCGCACGTGGCTGATGCAACCGACTCGTCTGCCCAAACCTGCCCCCCGGTCAGACTCCAACGAGACACCCTTTCTCCCATCAGCGTCCCGCGCTCGCAAGAAGCCGGTCGATTTCTTGCGCGAACATCTCAAACGGAAACGCCCCGGGAATGGCAACTGCGGGCTCCTTTTCCGTCGGGGCCGTATGTGTCCGGACCAGGATAAAGCCAGGAGTTCCATGAAATCCCCAGCGATTCGCTTCCTCTCGATCCTCGAAGATCGACTGGGTATGCCGCCCATCTTTCACACACGTTTGAAATGCAGTTTGATCAAGCCCGATCGCGGCCGCATGGCTGAGATAGACGGTCTTCCCGAGCCTGCCACCCTCCGCAAATAATCGATCATGCATCGCCCAATATTTACCCTGATCACCGGCGCACCGTGCCGCCGTCGCCGCATCAACGCCCGGACCTTGATCCGCACGGGGATAGTCCCGGTAGAGAAACTTTACCTTCCCGGTCTCAACATAGCGGGCCTGAATTTGAGGCCACGTCTCCTTAAAGAATTTCAGACAGTACCCGCATGTAAAGTCGGAGTATTCTATCAGCGTCAGCGGGGCGCTTTCTTCCCCCCTGGTTCGAATGTCCTTCTCGTTTGAATCAGCAGCCCACAGCGGTTGTAGCCACATCACGCTTAACAGAACGGCAGCCGATCCGATCCACGCCACAGAACGCTTTATCATGAGCAGCTCTCACCCTGGGCTTTCCTCTTCCGTTCCAAGAGCCCCATCATCAACAGCGGCCACACCACAGTGGCGTCACTCAACACTTCGGAAAATCGTCCGCCGTTCTTGGGACTGACAAACTTTCCCCATGAGAGCCCTTCCTCATAGGTACACCCGCTCAACCCCCCCCAATAATCCGGCTCGGGACAAATCCTGACTCCGTACTGAAAGCGGGGAGGGCTTACACTGAGCCCCAGACGAAGGTTGCCGATTTCAATGTAGGGACCGACCTGTTGCGCCCAATTTCTCGGCACCCCGCCTCCGATGGTAAAAATACCGAGCCGCTTCGCGGACAACACATGATCGGCATAACTATTGAGATCCAAATACGGATTGAACGACGGATACGAATGATGAATGGCCGACAAGATGGCCAGGTCGCCCTTGTCACTGATCTGAGCCCGTGCTCGATCAATCTCCTTCGCCATCGCCCACGTCCCCATATCAAGACCGACTTCGGAATCGGTGAATGCCGGAATATACACCGGTACATTCTTCAAGTACGCGCTCTTCAAAATCCCATCTCCGGGATATTCCTCGGCCAACGTCTTGCCCAACTCATACGTCATGGTCCGGGAACAGAGAGGCTGATCATGGCTGACCCGCTTCAACGTTTGCGCCACCACATGCTCGACATAATTCAAATTCGCTTCCATCTCAAGCGTGTCATAGACGCGGTTATACCCCTTGCGAAAGAGCTCTTCATCGCTCATCGACGGATGATGTTGGTAATGGGTCTTCCCGACCGATTCGGTCAAACCATGTGCGATCAACGCTCCGGTGGACACGATGCAATGCACCATCCCCTCATCCACCATCCTACTGATGATCTTGCCCATCTTGGCGATGGTCATGGCACCCGATAGGGTCAACACGACCTTGCAGTCGGGATCAGAGATCATCGTCCACAATACTTCAAAGGCTTCACCGAGCTTCCTTCCGCCGAAAGCCGTCTTGCTCATCGCTACGAGCAAATCATCGAACGAGCTAATTTTTTCCGGATCGAACGGCTCAAGGGCTTCCAACCCATCCGTTTCCCCGTCATGAAACTTACGTGCGTACATGCCTGTTGCTCCAAAAATCGTGCGTGGTAATCGCTTTCCTTATACACAACCGACGGCAAAGGCGTCAACGAATCCCGGGCTTCGAATTCAGAGACTCCCCGTACAGATTCCGCCCCAACTGCCGCCATGAAATACAATGACGACCGATTGCAGATCACGTCGATCACCATTTCGCCCTCTGCGCCAACACACAGAGAGCTTAACATTGAGCATCGGATTTCTCATCATCTGTCGGATATCAATCGAGGGCAAGACAAAGAGGGGTCATCGAGAGGGGCATCGAATCGGAGTCGTCTCGTAACCCTGAAGATGAGCTGCGCTTGGCGAGCCACTGGAACGAGCCGACTTGCAAAGTGAATGGGAAGACGCCGGTGAAATCTACCCGACGGCAACAATAATGAAAAGAGGCTACGCTTGAAGAGGTGCCGGCACACGCGAGAAGAGACGGTGCAGAATTACTGGTGGTATGTATCTGCGGGCACTAATACGAACAGAGGCTGGCCGGCATAGCCCACGGCACGCTCATTTTTATTTCAGATACACGCCGTCGACTCGAATCTTCACTCTTGATGAGGGCGGCAGCAGCCATTCGGAATCGGACACAAAGAGTCAAAGAGCACAGGGTTAGGGCTCAAGGTCCCGGGCCAGACGAAAGCCGATGTTGATGGACCGGTAGTCGTCGTTGAACCTGAACCGGTACGAAGTACGCAGGGACCACGGGTAGGAGTAGTTCCAGGAACCGCCCCGGATCACGCGCAGGCCGCAGTTGCCACCATTTGTTTCTACCCATGCCGAGCCATCTGATGGGGCGTCTTTATAGTCCACATGCCAGCAATCCTCCACCCATTCCCACACATTGCCGCTCATGTCGTACAGGCCCAGCCCATTGGGTTTCTTGCTGCCGACTGGCTCCGTCTTGTCCGTGCCATACACCGCATACTCCTTCAACCGGCTCTCGTCGGAGGCCCCAGCCCAGATCTCATCCTTTCCACCGCTACGTGCCGCATATTCCCATTCAGCTTCAGTGGGCAGGCGATAGCGCTTTCCTGTGAGCTTCGAAAGCCAATCGACATACTGTTTCGCATCGTCCCAACTGACATTGATGGCAGGCCGCCGACCACTCCCCCAGCCCTTATGGTCGATGATCCCGTCATGATGACCAGTCACCTTGACAAACGGTTCATAGTCGTCAAAGGTGACCTCGTACGTTCCGAGCGCAAAGCCCTTTTTGAGCGTGACCTCGCCAGCCGACCGTTCCGTTTGATTTTTCTCCTGAAGGTTTCCCATACGATACGCCCCCGCTTTTATCGGAACCATCGCAGGAGAGAGAAGATCGAAGAAGCCTAAGCTCAGTTGCGTAACTAGGACTTTGGCGGCCAACCGGGTCTCCAACCCCTTGAATTTGACTTGGGCCCACCCAGCAACAACCATATAGGGAATCAGCACAATGGCAATCAACGCCAGTACAATATTCTGGCTGTTCACAAACCTCCGGCTGGTCGCCGCATAGACTTCCGCATCCTTGGACAAATCACGAAGTGACGTAAAGGCTTTGCATTGGGCCCTTGTCGCCAAGCCAGACCAACGAGAACTTCCGTTATCGCGCCACTCCTTCGCGAGCGCTTCGGCCAATTGGCGATTTTCGATAGCTTTACGTTTTTTGGTAATTTCCGCTCTGAACGTCCCCCAATAGGGCTTCTTATTGCGGTCGTATCGAAGTAACGTTTCATGGACCAGATCCACAAGATCTGTTGAGATCCCGTCCCGTGTGGCAGTCGAAAGCACGACCAGCCGAGGCCTCGCCGGAGCGCCTCGCGACGTGTCCCGTCCTCGCAACCCGCTCAGTTGATTCAGGATCGTTTCCGCCTGTGTTCCCTTACCCGCCGCCTGCAGCGCGACCGATTTGGGTATCGTACGCCGCGTATCCTGGATATCCTGACCGTGCCCGCCGACATCGACTAACGCCGTCAGAAGGCTCAAGGCTTTTGATTTTCCCTCTCCAAGCCCTTCCAATAGTGCATCGGCACTCTTGGCCAGTGCGCCCCCCACGCCCCCCAGGTCATTATAGACTTGCCTGCTCAGCGTGTGAGTTTCCTGGTTCCGGCTCTCATCCCACAAGAGGCGCAGGAGATTTTCGACCAGCGGCAAGGCTCCCGGCTCATCGCGCGCCTCTTGCACGATCTCATCGGGCAATTGATCATCACTCCAGCGAAGTCCCGCGAGTTCGGCCGGCGCCCGCACCACCGCTTTGAGCCCGTTGGCATCAATGGGGTTCAGTACGTACCGTCTGGCCTTGTCGTGCAGAAGGGCTTGCAGACGAGGGAGGGCCGCAAATTGCATCATGAAATCACTCCGGATGGTCGTCACGAGATGCAATGGACCATCCCGGTCGGCCAGCGCATTGGCGAGCAACGCGTCGAACCGTTCCAGAACCTTGCCGTCTTGCGTCAGCGTAAACACCTCTTCAAGCTGATCAATCACCAGCACCAATGCTTCACCCGAGGGAACCCAGTCACGAAGTCCTACTTGGAGAGCGTTTTCGCTACTTAGGAGTGCACGATGGCATTCACCGACGGAAAATGGTTCCGATGCGTGGGTGAGGCCCTTACTCAAGGTTTCTGACAGATTCAGAATCGGGTCGACCCCAGGCCGCATCGGCTCAACGACGCGCCAGCCTCGCCAGGTGCCCGCTTCAGTGGAACCTGCCCACCCCTTCTTGATGGTCGGAATAAGACCTGCTCTGACGAGCGAGGACTTTCCCACCCCGCTCGTTCCCTCCACCTGCAACCACCGACGATACACCCCATCTAGGCCCAAGCCCAAACAACTGACCGCATCCAGGGTCTCCTTCCGGCGACCGAAGAAAAACTGCGTGTCGCTCTCCCCAAACGCTTCGAGCCCAGGAAACGGGCATACGTCGCCGGGAACCGACAATCCAGCACTGGCTGGTTGAGCAGCATGCCCACGAGAGAGCCGCTGGGCCAGCCGTCCGTAATCGAGGTCGCCCAGTGGGTCAGGTAGCAGCTCTGTTTGAAGCGTGGTTAAAAACGGCGGTAATGATTCCGGTGTCACGCCCGGCAAGAGGAGGGGAAAGATCGGAAGGTCCTGTTCAATATGCAGCTTGATGGCGAGAGAGAGTTCGAACTTCACCCATCGTCGCACACCAGAAGCGCCCACCAAAATGACGTATCCTCCGCATTGGGTGAGTACGTCCTCCAGTTTGTGAATCCAGTTATCTCCCCATCCAATACCTTCCTGGTCCCACCAGACGTCAACTCCCGCCCCCTTTAAGCCCAGGGCAACTTGCGTGGCGATCGTGCGATCGAGACCAGCGTAACTGAGGAAGATGGAGCTCATGTTCAATGGTTTGCACTGACTCGTCGCAAGCAATCACAGGCCCATGCAATTGTACGCAACACCTTGCGCCCGATGCGACGGTAGTCCTTCAGTTCTCGCACATCGATGAGAGATAGATCGTAGCCATAGTAATATCTGCACCGGCCTTTACCTCTTTGACGATGGCTCCATGTGAGCGCAGTGTAGCCTTATGCCACAATTTGGTCAATTTGGTTTCCGCAGAAGAGGGCAGCAAATACCCGACCGCACCTCTGGTGCTCCGGCAAGGGCGTTATCCAGCCGTGGAAGATAAACTCGGCTCGTAGGATGCAGCCGGAGCAGAACGTCAATTTCCGTTTAAGGATTACGCGATGAAGAGGCGGCGGCACAAGTAGAGTGCGGGACCAAAAGAAGATATTTGAGGTGTCATATCCGGCGCCGTCAATGAGGAAAAGCTACGCTTGAAGAGGCGCCGGAACGAGCAAGAAGAACACGCACAGAATTACTGGTGGTATGTATCCGCGGGCACAATAACGGAGAGGCTGCGCCTGAATAGCCCGCGGCACGCACGAAGTGCGGTTTGGTGGTCCCAACGGGATTCGAACCCGTGTTTAAGCCTTGAGAGGGCTCCGTCCTAGGCCAGGCTAGACGATGGGACCATCCGTGCCCGTCATGAGTATCAAACGGTAGCATAAGCGCTTTTCGGTTTGCAACGAAACCTCTGCGCCTTGCGCTCATCGTGGTTCGTCCCATTGGCATCATCCCACACCATGCTCTTGACACCTTCCGATGAAAATTCTAGCCTGCACGGCAGCATCACTCGGAATTGAGTCGTTCGCATGACACATGTCACCTGTACCTGGAACGTGATCTCCGCTCTGCCATGATTGACGAAGCGTCGGCACTACCCAGGACCGGTACCCCCTCCTCCAGTGATCGCACCGAGGTGAAGACACCTCCCCACAGTTTTGAGCTACTCATCGGATCAAATATTTTTCGCTGCACCAACGGTATCGTCACGATTCAGGGGAAAGCTCAACTTGTCATCGAGTTCCGACCGGAACAACACCTCCTTCTTGTGACGATGGATTTGTACGACGAGACCGGCACCCATCTTGCCCACCTTCGGCGAAATGCCTTTATGCTGAACCCATCCGGACGATTCGCTGTCCAGACCCATTCATCTCAGCCCGACGTGCCGGGGGATTATCCCTGGGTTTGCCTGACCGATGGCCGATCCGCTTCACCCGTGATCGAGATCCGCATGGTTTCGGCGCACCGCATACACATTGTGTCTGGGAAATTCTATTCGCACCGTGGAGTCGCAATCGACATTACGCCCAATTACTGCCGTATCGGACCGAGCATGACGCTGTTCGGTGAAATCAAAGAAGCTCGGGGAGGAATGGTCAACCTTGGCTCCGAAGTTGTTCAATCCTTTCCCTCTCGACCATGAATTCCCGCTCCACATTCCTTTCCCTCAACTGCTTCCACACGCCTATGTGGAAATATCAGAATCTTTTGGCGCCTCGCTGTTCGTTGCATAGAATCGCCCTATGACCGACTTTCCCAAACCCAGCGTTCAAGCATTCCTCGTCTGCGACCAGGTGATCGAAGACAGTCTGACAAAGAAAAAGAGTCTGATCGGGATTTTCACCCACCTGCAAGCCATGACATTCCCGTTTCAACATCAACACATGGGATTGTATTTCTGCCTGACTGATGCCGAAGGCACATATCATTTCGATATCGATCTGGTGCATCTCAACAACGAGCAACTCGTGTGCCGGGCAACGCTTCCCGATATCACCATCACTGACCGCCTACAAATCTCCGATTTCGGCATCAACATCCCCTCATTGATCTTTCCCGTCCCCGGTCGCTACGAATTCCGATTGAACATGGAAGGCCGCCTGATCGCCCAAAAGGATTTCAATGTCATGCAGATTTCCTCTCCCCTGGCATCGGAGTCGCCGACACCGTAACCTGCTTGCCCCGTTTCGCCTCCATAATGCATTCCCCCCATGATGTGATCTGTGGTAGAAAGGCCGGATACAGGAGCGTGCATCGGGCGATCGCTCCCAACCGTGACACAAAGCATGACCACACCAGAATCGGCGAGTCCTTCGAACTTCATTCGTGAGATCGTACAGGCTGATCGTGCCGCCGGAAAACACGGCGGTCGAGTCGTCACCAGATTTCCTCCCGAACCGAACGGGCATCTCCATATCGGCCACGCTAAATCGATCGCTCTCAATTTTGGGATTGCCGAGGAACACCCGGGCGGAATCTGCCATCTGCGATTCGACGATACGAACCCGACCACTGAAGACCCCGAATATGTCGAGGCTATTCAGGAAGACATCCGATGGCTAGGGTTCGATTGGCGGGGGAAGATGTTCTATGCCTCGGATTATTTCGATCAGCTCTACGCCTTCGCCCTCACCCTGATCAAAAAAGGCAGCGCCTACGTCGACAGCCTCACGGCCGACCAGATACGTGAGTATCGCGGCACCCTTACGGAGCCGGGGCAGAACAGCCCGTATCGGACCCGCTCCGTCGAGGAAAACCTTGCATTGTTCTCACAGATGCGAGACGGAGCCTTTCCGGACGGGACTCATGTTTTGCGCGCCAAAATCGACATGGCTTCTCCCAACATCAATCTTCGAGATCCCGTCCTCTATCGAATCCGACATACGACACACTATCGAACCGGCACAACATGGTCCATCTATCCTTCCTATGATTTCGCCCATCCCCTCTCCGATGCGATCGAAGGCGTCACCCATTCCCTTTGCACATTGGAATTCGAGGATCACCGTCCCTTGTATGATTGGGTCGTGGCAGAAGCGGAGGCTCCCCATCGTCCGCAACAAATTGAATTCGCCCGTCTCAACCTCACCTTTGCCGTCATGAGCAAACGTAAGTTGCGCGAACTGGTCGACAAACAACTCGTCGCGGGCTGGGATGACCCTCGTCTTCCGACAATCAGAGGACTTCGTCGTAGGGGGGTTCCCCCGGAGGCCATCCGTGCATTTTGCGAACATATCGGTGTCGCAAAGCGCGATGCAGTGGTCGAAATGCCCCTACTCGAATATTTCATCCGCGAGGATTTAAACCGACGGTCTCCACGCGTCATGGCGGTCCTCAAGCCGTTGAAAGTCATCATCGACAATTACCCGGAAGATACGGTGGAGGAAGTGGAGGCCGTCAACAATCCGGAAGACCACTCGGCAGGAACCAGAAAAGTTCTGTTTTCCAAGACACTCTACATCGAACAGGATGATTTTCAGGAAGATCCTCCCAAGCAATTCTTCCGCCTGGCACCGGGACGGGAGGTCCGACTGCGGTATGCCTACATCATCAAATGCGTGGGAATCACAAAGGACATCAACACCGGTGCGATTACGGAATTGCACTGCACCTTCGATCCCGATACGAAGAGCGGATCGGCGCAGGAGCAGCGAAAAGTCAAGGCCACAATTCATTGGGTTTCCGCAGCACATGCGGCGCCCGCTGAGATCCGTCTGTATAATCAACTCCTGGCAACCGATCCCGCCCAGATCCCGCCTGAACAGGACTGGACGCAGCACCTCAACCCCCAATCCGTCGAACGTCTCACCGGCTGTTTGATCGAACCAAGCCTCCGGTCCGCCACAGCAGGTACCCGTTTCCAATTCGAACGGCAGGGATACTTTTGCGTCGACCACGACTCTTCGGCTGAAACCCTGGTATTTAACCGGACCGTGCCCCTGAAAGACGCCTGGGCCAAGATCGCCAAAACACAGCGGCCTCGCTGACCGACTCGTCGCCGCCGATGTTTCTCTCCGCAGGGTCATCACGGCAAAATCTGTCTTCTCTTTACATCTGACGGCACTCTGGTACGCTGGCCTCAGCTGATTCACAGGAGGAGACAGCAATGATCGAATGCCGAGAACATCAAAGGATTCCCGTTGAGCTGCAAGTATTCTTTTCGACGATCGGAAATACCGAACTCCGCGAAGGCACCATGTATGACATTTCTCCGGGAGGCTGTGCGGTTACCAGTATGATCACCGTCGCCCCGGGAACCGGAGTGAAACTGTTGATTCGAGCCACAGATTTGGGCTCACCGATCACCATCCACTCAGCCCAAATCCGCTGGGCAAGCCACGGTGAATTCGGAGTCGAATTTATGAATCTGACCGAATTAGACCGTAGCCGACTCGGCCGGCTCCTACACATCGCCGCGCCACGTCCTACGCCGTACCAAGGATCGCCCGCTGCCGCATAAGACCTGTTTCGCCCCTCCTATCAATGCTACACTGCCGACATGATGTGTCCTCTCTGCAGCCGACCGACCACGTGGGAGCGCAATCCATGGCGCCCCTTTTGTTCCGAGCGGTGTCAGATAACTGATCTGGGGACGTGGGCGCAGGAACAGTACCGAATCCCAGGCACACGCCTGACGATCGATTCCGACCCACAGGAGTCAGAACCACCCCTCTGAGCAGGAGAATCTCCTCCCCTGTCCTTTTCCCGATTGGCAAGCCCGGGGAAACTTGTTATGGTCTCGCCGACTCCACCACGTACCGAGGAGATGATCATGCTCGCATCCAAAGGCTACGCCGCATTGACCGCCAATATTCCTTTGCAGCCCTTTTCGTTTGAACGACGGGATGTCGGCGACCGCGATATCCTCATCACAATCACACACTGCGGCATTTGCCATTCGGATATTCACCAGGTCCGCGACGAATGGGGCGTATCGCTCTTTCCGATGGTGCCGGGTCATGAAATTGTGGGAACCGTCGCTCGAGTCGGATCCGCGGTTCAAACGTTCCGTGTCGGCGACCGAGCCGGAGTTGGCTGTTTTGTCGATTCCTGCCGTTCCTGCAGCTCCTGCCGAGAGGGATTGGAACAGTATTGCGAAACAGGAATGGTCTTGACCTACGGCGGGCGTGATGCAGCAGGACATATCACTCAAGGCGGCTATTCAACGCACATAGTCGTCGATGAACGGTACGCATTGCACATTCCCGCGAACCTTTCATCGGCCGGTGCGGCGCCGCTTCTCTGCGCCGGCATCACCACCTATTCGCCGTTACGCCACTGGGGCATCGGGCGGTACCATAGACTCGCCGTGATCGGACTCGGCGGGCTCGGCCATATGGCGGTTAAAATCGCCAAGGCACTCGGCACTGAAGTCGTGGTACTGAGTACGTCCGACGCGAAACGCAAGGAAGCGGAACGGCTGGGTGCAGCGGACTTTGCGGTCACTTCGGACCCGCAGACATTCGACACACTTCAACGCCGATTCGACTATATTCTCAATACGGTATCTGCCCCGCACGATTACAGCCCCTACCTCGACCTTCTCAAGACCGATGGGACGATGATCCTGGTGGGGATACCGGAACAACCGGTTCCTCTCCACCCGTTTCCGCTGATCCTCCATCGGCGTCGACTTGCAGGATCCCTTATCGGAGGCATACGTGAAACGCAGGAAATGCTCGACTTTTGCGGAACGCACGCGATCGAATCCGACGTTGAAGTCATTCCGATCCAACAGGTCAACGACGCCTACGAGCGCGTCATCAAAGGCGACGTGCGGTTCCGCTTCGTCATCGACATGTCGTCGTTGACGTGACGTCTCCTTGCACCAGTGCCTTCTTCTAAATGGGAGGAGCACAGCAGAAACGGTCTTCACACCCAGACGAGCGTCTACAAATGTGTGGTGCGCCTTCGGGAACCATTGTCGCCCTCTTCGAATACAATTTCCAACACGCCCTTGCAGACCCTACTCCCCAGCAAGTGTTGATTAATCCCAACGCCAATGGCCTTGGCACTATCTGGTATCCCATTACCCAGGCGAGGCAGCTAACATGCACCGGATCGGAAACGGGCTCGCGTAAAATGCCTTGCACCAGAAATTACCGCTCCGCGGCACTGAGATCAATCTGAGAGCCCTACCAAGGCATTTTTCATGAACTGGATGGAAGGGTATAGGGTACTTCAATCTCAGCTCGGATGTCCGAGCTTGATAGTCTGAGCCGTGTAATTGCCGGCAAGTACCAATCAAGCAGGGTTATTGGCAGAACAACTACTCAACAAAAGAATTGGGGCGGTTCCACAGTGGAATCACCCCAACACACATTCCTCGTAATAACAATCAGTAGCTTAAGCAGACCGCTTATGCTTCCAGAAGCCTAACCCCACCAGCCCAGAACCAAGCAAGATGATCGTAGCGGGCTCCGGCACCGAGTTTCCAGGATCAGGGAAATCTATTCGATTAAACGCAACCAGCGCGTCCAGCTCCGGATCTGCATCGTTTGCAATCATGGAAATCGTACTGGCCCGAATACCGAAGTAATTGTACGCCGTACCAAAGGTATAATCACGCGTATACGCATTAAGAAGGCCAAACTCCGCACTCCCCCCACGATAGATAGTGGTTGGCTCTGTGCCGAAGAAAGTGTACGTTGGTTTTCCAGAGCCGCCACCTGTGAGATCGTAACTCGTCACATCAGATAACAGTGTCCACTCTCCCTGGGTCGTACACCCACCAGGCCCGCCATTGCATCCCCACACGCTATACTCCATCACATCTTGAGCCTCAAAATCAGTATCAGCTAACCCATCTGAACTCAAATGATCCTGATGGGTATAAAGGCGAACACTGTCTTTGGCTGAACCAAATTGCCAGACCAGCAAATTAAACGGGCTCGCAGTCGCTGGATTATCGGTACTTCCTGTCGCGTCAAAGAAGTAAACCCGCGCCCCATCTAAATTTGTCCCATTTGCAGCCGTCCCGACAGTACCAGCAATATAACTTGGCAAATGCGAACCAACATCAAACGTCCCGAGTGGAGAAGCACTGAGCAAAGGGGAAGTACCATCTAGATATGTCATGGCTCCAACCTCAGTGCTGCCAAATACAGATACTGTCAACGCTAGCATCAAACAGCATTCTTTTTTCATGACCGCTCCTCCTGAATTACCGAAACCATCTACTACTCAAATCGACTTAGCAAAATACGGACCCGAATGTACCAAAATGATTTATAAAGAGTTTCACATTTGGCGTCTCGCTGAATTGTCAGAAACTTTTACAGATAACCAAACGGGAATTCATTTCACCCAGCGAAAATCCAACAAACTTCCTGACTACCCCTCAAAGCCAGTTGTCAATTTATCTGACAACTGAGTGTAGATAGCACATCATCTGACCGGTTTTTGTAGCACACGATCTGTCCGGTTTAGGGTGGCCCTCAAGGAGGGCGACCCTGATGCGGGCAACGGTCCTACAGGAGGTGCGACAGATGCGCTTTGATGAGTTGCATGAGCGGCGACAGCGACGCGAACTGACGACGGCAGAGACGGCAGAGATCTTGGGAGTCACGGAACGGACCTTTCGGCGATGGGGGGACCGCTATGAGGCGGAGGACGCGGCCGGGTTGGCGGATCGGCGGCTGGGGCGGGCCTCGGCTCGCGCGGTCCCGACCGATGAGGTGCTGCAACTGGTGACGTTGTATGAGACCCACTACACAGGGTGGGCCGTCAAGCATTTCCACGAACACTGGCAGGCGGAGCATGGCGGAACGCGCTCCTATACCTGGACCAAGACCCGGCTGCACACGGCGGGGGCCGTAACTCGAGCACCCCGGTGCAGGGCTCATCTCAAGAAGCGGCCACGCACACCCTTGCCGGGGATGATGCGACCAGCGCCCTCTATTCGGCCTTCTTCGTCGAGGAAGAAGGGACAATGAGCAGCTTCCAGGGACTGCGGGAGGTCATTGAGGCTCACGGACTATTCAGTTCACTCTATGCTAATCGGGGGATGCACTATTGGTACACCAAGAAGGCGAGGGGCAAGGTGGACAAGACGCGGCTGACGCAGGTGCATCGCGCGTTACAGCAACTGAGGATCACGCTGATCCCGGCGTATTCGCCGGAAGCCCGGGGCCGGTCCGAGCGCGTCTTCCGCGCACTACAAGATCGGCCGCCCAAAGAGTTGCTCTGGCCGGGATTACAGAGATGGCGACGGCCAACACGTTTCTCCGCACCCGATTCGTCCCGGCGTACAACCAGCGGTTTGGGATCCCTGCTGCGGAGTTGAGCACAGCCTTCGTGCCCTGGAGCGGTTCGAACCTCGCGGCTCTGCTCTGTGTCCAGGACGACCGCGTCGTCGCCAATAACAATACGGTGCGGTATCAGGGACTGACTCTCCAGATCCCGCCCGATCGGCATCAGTTCCATTATGTGAAGGTGACAGTTCGGGTCCATACGTATCCGGATGGGCCGCTGGCGGTGTTTCATGGGCCTCGGTGTCTGGCGCGGCACCACGCGGATGGACGGTTGGGCGACACGGGAGCAGCGCCATCACCTCCTACCCGGAGGTCGACTCGACGGGCGATCGTACCGCCGCGCCCCATTGTGCGCGAAATATTTTCGGTACGGAGTCGAGTTTCTGCTCAGAAGGGAACAATCGGACAGATGACGTACTACATACACCGGACAACTTAACTTGCTATCTACACTTATCTGACAACTGAGTGAACCAATCAGCAAACATTCAGACGCTTCATGTTTTGAGGGGCCATACCGAAATAAAGCCCCCTTTGCGGTCAGGCTGCGCTGACCGCCCACGAAATGGACTTTCAAGCAACATCAACCGACAAAATCGCACAGGCGGATAAAATGTGGCACGAGTCCCCCCATGTGGTTCAATCAGCCACACAGCTTTTTGATTCTGACTTGAGCAAGGAGAAATGGCTGGGGGACTAGGAATCGAACCTAGGTAGCCGGCTCCAAAGACCGGCGTCCTACCGCTAGACGATCCCCCAGCGCGGTACGGAAACGACTCGCAGACTGGCCTAAGAAAGAAATTTTGGCTGGGGGACTAGGAATCGAACCTAGGTAGTCAGATCCAGAGACTGACGTCCTACCGCTAGACGATCCCCCAACCGGTGCTCAACGTAATATACGGTACCTATGTGCGTCAAGACGGACCTTCTTTTGCGCGTGCGACCCCCCTCCTGAGGCGCAGAAGCGTCCGGTCCCTCCCCAACACCTCCATGACCTCAAAGAGACCAGGGCTGGCTGTTCGTCCCGTCAAGGCCACACGAACAGGCTGAGCCAGTTGGCCCATCTTGACCCCCTCTTCCTCGACTAACTTCTTGAATGCGGCTTCCCATTCAACCTTCTCAAATACCGGAAAACCTTCGAATCGCTCAACCAGCTTGGACAAGATCGGCGCATTATCCGGCGTGAGAAATTTCTTGGCGGCAGCCTCCTCAAATGACGCGACCGGTCCGAAATAGGGCCTGACCCATTCGACCATCTCAACCAACGTTTTTGCTCGCTCCTTGACGAGGACGACCAATTGCGCGAGCCATTCCGGCGTGACATCCTTTAATTCTTCCTTGAGATCGGTCTGTTCCAATAACGGCACTAATGCCTGCGCAACCTGGCTGGGTAGACTGGCTTTGATGTATTCCGCGTTCATCCACAACAATTTATTGGGATTAAACACCGCGGGCGATTTTTGCACATGGTTCCACGAGAACTTCTCAATGAGTTCATCTCGACTGAAGACCTCCTGATCGCCATGAGACCAGCCAAGCCGCACCAAATAGTTGACCATGGCCTCCGGCAGATAGCCCATGTCTTTGTAGGCCATGATGGAGGTCGCGCCATGACGTTTCGAAAGCCTCGTCTTGTCCGAACCCAGAATCATCGGTAAATGCCCGAATCGAGGGACAGGGAACCCAAGTGCTTGAAAAATTGGCACCTGGCGCGGTGTATTGGTCAGATGGTCGTCCCCTCGAATCACATGAGTCATCTGCATCAAGGCATCATCGACCACGACGGAAAAATTATAGGTCGGATAGCCGTTTGAGCGCAGGATAATCAGATCATCGACCACTGCATTATCGAAGACGATTTTCCCCTTGATCAGATCATCGACGACGGTCTGCCCATCCTGAGGAGCCTTGAACCGGAGTGCGGCTTCTTCGGTCGGCTCCGTAATCCCGAGGTTACGGCAACGACCGTCATAGCGAGGCGAGAGGCCTTTGGCTTCGGCCTCCTTCCGTCGCGCCTCCAGTTCCTGGGCCTTGCAAACACACCAATAGGCCTGTCCCTGATCGAGCAGCGTAAGCGCATGATGGCGATACAGCTCCATCCGTTCAGTCTGACGAAACGGCCCTTCATCCCAATCGAGACCGACCCATTTCATCCCTTGGAGAATTGCGTGAATCGACTCGTCAGTCGACCGACTCTGATCCGTGTCCTCGATCCGAAGGACGAATGTCCCTTTCTGTTGACGAGCGAACAGCCAATTGAACAAAGCCGTACGAACCCCGCCGATATGGAGAAACCCGGTCGGGCTTGGAGCAAATCTGACGCGAACTTGTGTCATGAAAACCCTTGGTAAATCACCGAATTGCTGGCATCTCTATAGCATGCAGAGAAAAGAGTTGTACAGGATCGGCGACTCGGCCCTTTCTTCCGAGACAGCCTTCTGATATGAAAACGGGCAAGGAGGAAGTATGGCGGAACCCACACAGTCGGCAACGATACTATCCGTGACCGACCTTACCCCCGATGTCCGGCAGTTGATCATCCTCCCGACGTCCCAGAAGCTGTCGTTTCTTCCTGGACAATGGGTTTCATTGAAACTACCGACCGGCCCCAAACCGCCCCTCAATCGAGCCTATTCTCTGGCAACCCCACCGTCGCCCTCCGGCGAGATCACATTGGTCTTCGACCGTGTGCCGCAGGGACTCGGATCCGGCTATCTGTACCGACTCCGGGCCGGGGACAAGGTGTTCTTGTCCGGGCCCTATGGCCGCTTTGTGCCACCGCCACGACCGATCGATCGAGAAATACTCTTTGTCACTCGATACACCGGCCTTGTTCCGGTTCGATGTATGCTGAAAGATCTGTACGCCACCCGTCATGGCCCCGACGCGCTCTTGATTGCCGTAGCTCCGACGGAAGACGAATTGCTCTACCACCACGAGCTGCTGTCACTGGCCGTCATGCGCCCATCATTTCGCTATCTTCCGCTTGTTGCATCCACGGAAGAATCGGCTGTGGAATTGATGATCAGTATGATCCGCCCCCTGGTCGAGAACGTGCCCAAGATGCACCCCATGCTGTGCGGGACCAAAGCATTTGTCCACCCGCTCAGACAGTACCTTGTCGAAACAGGATACGACAGAAAAGAAGTCAAGACGGAAATGTACGGCTGATTCGGCTACCGGCCATCAATCACTGGGCGGATGAGGTCCGGATCAGCCTCCAATCATAGACAATGAGCTGTGACCACTAACTACCCTGCTCAATGTCCTTCACGAACAAGATTTTTATTCACGGCCGGAATCTCCACCACAATGTTTTGCGTGCCGTTCGGCACACATTGACAGCTCAATCGTGATTGCAGGGTGGTCATCGGCGCCTCATCAAGCTGATCATATTCGTCATCGGTACCTTCGTTGCAACTTGCCAGCCCTTCTTTGACCATGACATGACAGGTTGAACAGGCACAAACCCCTCCGCACACATGTTCTAAATCCACTCCGTTCCCCATCGCAATGTCAAGCAGACTCCCAGGGAGCCCTGTCTCACCAAAGGGGATCTGTACTGGGTCTACCGTGACCGTCGTCAAAGCCCCATCAGGTTGGACGAAGGTCACAGTATAGGCAGTTTTTGGCAGTTCATAATCGGCTTTCTCAATATAGGGATTCGTTCCACCCATCGGCCCTGTCCTTTCTCGCGCTCGCGCGATGTGGAGCCTCGCAGCTTACCAGCCGTGGCCCCTCTTGAATCTTCGGAGACACCTCGCCGAGCCTACTCCGCCGAAGCATACTTCTCGGCTGCGAAGGCCGGGCGCCAAGGCTTCAGATGATACCCGCCTTTCTTCCATAACATGATCCATCCT
>Ga0224501_10001638_pt1 | contig 17356 bp, 9 predicted proteins | sample SF_Oct11_sed_USG_4_FD_169105 | JGI IMG/M metagenome (GOLD analysis project Ga0224501, IMG submission 169105) | Sediment microbial communities from San Francisco Bay, California, United States - SF_Oct11_sed_USGS_8_1 | ecosystem: Environmental > Aquatic > Marine > Sediment | place: USA... | reverse complement strand
CGCTGACCGACATGTCGCTGCCACCCCAAAAAGCAGTGCATGTGACCAACCAATTAGCGAATACTCCCCATTTCAAGAAAATCCCAGTTTGAGGGAAAAGAAGTGAATTAGAAACAGAAAGGCAACCGATTTAAAGGAAATAATAAGTTAAATGGTGAGATGTCTGCATCGAGGGTTGCAGAGTTACTGCAGAGCACATGCAGATGATGCATGCTATGATCGTGCAGAAAATGATTTGCATGTAAATATATAAATGGGTAAATATATAACACCTTTGGGACTTAGGTAGCTGTCTGAAAAGGTATTGTACGTGGACCACTGAATTATCCATTAGCATTTGTGTACATGCACATTTTCAACATGGCTGTCTACATCATACGCACATGCATCAGAGAGAACATACACTGCGCATATGAGACGGAGATGTAGCTATGCGGTTTGAGTTGCACCACATGAGTACCTGGCTACTCCGCTTTGTTGTAGGGGGTTTATTGTCTCGCATGCGCAGATCCATACGGGTGTCACTGAGTAATGCTTGGGCATTCAGGCTGTCTCAAGGTAGTCCTAGAAGATGCTTTATAGGTCGCGCAGTTGTTTCTGTCAATCAAAACCTTCACCATCCCGCTCATCAACTCATATACAGTGAAGGACAAACCTTCACCATCCCGCTCATCAACTCATATACAGTGAAGGACAAACCTTCACCATCCCGCTCATCAACTCATATACAGTGAAGGACAAACCTGGCTGCTGAGCATTCCATGTATACATACAGCAATGCGTCGTGTATAAATCAATCAAACTACGGGGTGTAAGTTACAGTGGGATTAAATCTCTGCACACTCAAACTGAACCAATGGTCATGACCAGCATTTGACTACGTAATGTTGGAAGTATTAGTCAATGCCCTATGTATATTAGTACCCTCGACTCTTGTAGGAGTTGTCCGCAGTGATCACAGGCTTGTCATAATCTATACACTCACACTATCGCATTACAATAGGAAATTCGAATCAAATTAAAATCAGTCTCCTATAAGCTGTTCATTAGTGATATGAAATTTAATGGGACCCACCAGACAATACAACACATTACTTGAGAACTCCATTCACATGTCAAAAATCCAGTCACGGGCTCTCGCCCTCAACTGTAAGTTGCCAATATCAACATAAGATATTATTGCTTTGATTATTAGTTCTATTTAGTCTGACTCCTATCTCTCTCAGTTCACTGCACATCGATGCCAATCCGAATGGTGCGGATAGAGGCGTCTGCATGGTATATAGAAGTCAGATGCTTGCAAGGTATGTTACCCTGGCCATTGTTTTCTCAATGGTAGAGGCAGCCATTGTGGGCATACAGATATCTTTCATCCCCAGTGGCAAATGGTAGTTAGCCACTGTTGAATCGGAAAGTAGGTGGGATGGGAGCGTCGAGCATGGACCAAAGCATTCATAGCCGAGTTGTTTACCTACATGAAGCTTACCATTCTGGAATTATACACGTATTGGGCATGGTTTGCTGCGCTCCTGATGCAAACTGGTTGTGGTATGGTTGCAAAAAGCTATCACACTGCACACTGACACCAATAGTAGCTGGTGCTTTTGGAGGCCCATTGCCTCTAGAAACCGAATGCATGCACCTCTCCCATGTACATGGTTTGCTACTAAATAGCAATTGTAGAGTGCATAAACTCTCCAATGTGGCTTAAGCCAGGCCTGGATAAAAGAATGCATACATGTACTTAATATTAAAGCAGTCTATACATAGTCAAATAGGATTTCAAATTTCACCGGTCGGCATGTAATGGATTGCCAGAGAAAGTTACTAATAATAGGTGCCTCACCCCTACGGGGATATAAATATCACACCAAATATTGGTAGGACTCACGGATTCAGCCACTAAATCTGCAAGCGTTGGATTACCAACTAAACGTAGTCAGTTCAGTAGGGCTTTGACATACCACAGTGAACCATTTCTATAATCCTTTACCGCTATGGCAAGTTACACATGCCTAAGGGAATCATTACACTGTTTTCAAGTAATACAATACAGCTATTAAAACAGGAATGAGGTAAGAATACTAAAATGAACGGGCCCCATGGGCTAATTAACAAGCCACTAGTCAGATTGCTTGATACAGGTGGTTGCGGGGTGAGATGAAGGTCGGGCCAGTGGCTATAGTGTTGGACTGAGCATGTCTGCATCACCAAGCTATAGGTGCATATCAATAGTTCAACGTCAATGTTCAACATGGTATAATCTATCTTTCACTGTGTACCCCGGATGAGCAAAGTCATCAACTTCAAGGCTGAACAGAAGTTAGAACGCCTGCAAACTAGGCTAGTCTCATGCAAGGTCCACCGAATGAACCTCTAACATTGTGGGTTTTTACAAGCAGTGCACACACTTTAGGGTATGCATTGGACTTAGTTGACATTTCATAATACCAAGCCGGCCGGTGTTACCTAGCAAACTTCTATGCCAAGCGAGATGTTATCTGATCACGCATCGCAGAGGCACATGTGATAAAACTGAGCGGTAGCTTAGTAACGAGGACGCTTCTTCTCGCTGGGGGTCCTTTGGTCCCGCCCATTTAAAAGATTTTCGCGGATTTCTCCGTAGTTATGCTTTAATTCCGGGAGATAATAAATTAAATAGATGAAATATTCCTTATTACACAAGTTAGATGCAATCTAAAATTTTTTAGCTGCATATCAAGGCACATGGAATACCGAAATCTTATTGTTGCACGATAGGCGCATAACTTCCTGTGCACATTGGTTTCGTAGTCAGGTGCGTGCCAAGTAGATGAAGTTGTAGCAAGTGGACGTGTTGCAGCTCGATCTTTGACAGCGTACGGCTTTTTGGGAAGTTCTGCCAATTGCCCTGATGAGTAGTGGAGACGAACAACTTCTTGAGAAAGCAATTGAGGTAAGAGAATCGAAAATTCCTTAGCCAAGGGTGTGGTCGCGAACTAAATCATGATCTTGGCTTGAACTTGAAGTTGATGTGGTCTGAATTTGCACTTGCACTTGCATGCATGCCGCAGCAGCCCGAACAATGGGACTGTAGTTTCTGATATCAACATCAAATCATAAATGATCATCATCTGATGTATCTCTGACAGGCATGATGACAGTACTGTCAGTGTTATGATAGCCTTCTTGCAGCTAGTTAGTTTGGAATGCAAGGTTCATCTTAGCAATCATGTTGGTGACCATCTCTGTGTGCATCAACCTGTAATCTCATTTATCAGTCAGTTATATATTCATGCTTGCACAATAGGCCATTTTCAGGTTGCTGTATAATAATTACAAGTTGAAAATACTTGCATAGGTCAATTAGTCATGCTCGGAGCCTCACTCTCCGCGGGCCAGCCGGCCCCGTTGGCTATACCTGGCCAAGATATCACGTCCGGTATTGATTTTAAATTGCTTGATTGATTTCGTGCAGCATCCTTTCTATTATGTAACTGATAATTGCCTATCTTTAGTTATTGACCGGCATCGGGGCGGTGCAGTTTTGGTATTGATGAGTGCAGCGCATTACAGAGTTTATTAAACGCAAGCAGACATTTAATAAATTCTGCTTTATTGAGTGACAGGTTTTCGGTGATGTGTTTTGTGCATTATCCGGTCGTATTTAACTACACTAATTGTAATAGTAGTGTGGTTCTTATATCAATTTAAAGATTTCATGGTTGGTTGGGATATGCTGTTTTAATTACTGGCCATGGCAACTACCGGCATGATCAGTTTGTGGGTCATACTGTCCTGAACCAGATTTCATCGATAGTCACATGCACTAATGTAGTAATGCTAAGTTCGAGTCGGTTCTAATTACGAATTACCTTGAATTTACTCAGAGTTGCCCCAGGGCCTATTGAACTACAAAGTGTCTTGGGACTCAAAATGCCAACCGTGTGTCACTATGCAATCAACCCGCTTCAACATTTCGTATCAGTTTTTCTCAACGATCCACAGCGGAAGTTTAATAACTCATTGTTTTAATGATGCCGGTTATGTGATAGGCTGCCAGGTTCAGTAGATCATTGAAATGTGCCATGGCAGCACTTGAGTGCATAGCGTCTGCTGTCGCCTGGCAGATTGATTTAATCTCGGTTCATCATTGAAACGCTATTGAAATTCAACACAGGGATGCTAAGCTATTCTATCCAATATAATACCGGCTTACAGTAGGTCACCCACTTATATAAACAGCTCCAGAGAAAATCTGGGGATTCCCACTGCTGGTCACATGGGTAGGAAATCTCTTTTGCTTGTTGATCAAAGCCCTTGTTTTGCTTGAGTCACTTTGACAGTTCACATAAATCAATTCGGCTAGTTAACTTTCAGTATATCAGTGAAATTATTCTAATCAGGTGACGGATGGGGGTCATTATCACCCGGCCTCTTACTGAAATCACATTCAGTCACGCTCTCCTAGTGCTGGTAGTGACATGGCAGAGAATTATAATGGATCTTCTTTCAGTAGTTTACATTCGGCTTTCACAACTTACTATCAGCTATCAAACACATCAGTGAGTTTATTAACAGACGCACCTCTCTACTAGCTCTTTCCCTGGTTGTGGGACATGTTTCTGTATTCATGATCTTATGTTAGTTGCTTTTGATGTTCACACGTTTGGTGTAGACTGCTATGGGCCAATAGGGAGGTGTTTAACCTGCTTCAGGCTCCGGTCATGATTGAAACACTTTCGAACATAATTCAGGTAGTAAAAATCCATTGCAGTTTCATTTAATGCTGGTATGGCGTCCACCAAACAACTTCCTCTTAGTTTCTAGAACACTTGGGTTGATATTTGTCAGTGCTTGAAATAGCTGGTCGGTTGACAGGAACAGTTGTAAAGTCTCGATTTTGCTCTGCTGTATGCTACCTAGACGGTAGTTGTTGTATTTTTGCTATATGTAGCATGTTGCTTTGCATGTTTTGTGTCGGTGTTGCTTGCATGTTCTGTATATTGCCTTCCTGCTTTGCGCGCTGCCTATTTACTGGGATGAAGCTGTGGTTTTGTGGATACAGGATAACACACTCGGTATAGAACCCTAGTCTCCTGGTGTAACTGCGCGCGCCATTTTGGTTTTTTACCCGCTTGTTGAACTTAAATTGCAATGTTAAGCAGAAGAGGCCCACTAGAAGAATAACCCTTACACCACCCTGGATACAAGCCTCCGGTGAAATGATGCGATCTTTTGCAAGGAAAATGATCTTAATTTCTTTCTGATGGTTGACCGGTGTGATTGACTTTTGTAGAAACTCGAGGCCAACGTTCTCAAGGGAGACGAGGATCTAACTGTCCAATCAGAAGACGGTAAAGGAAGTGAAAAGGTGACTGCCCGCGTGCGGGACATCGTCACAAAGAGCTTGGCTGACTCACCCGAGGTAGGCGCATAACACTCTGCCAGAGCGTTATAGCGCTCCCTCTACTCTGAAAAAGAATCGCATGACAAGTCTTTGAATAAATCCATTCAATTCAACAGGATCTGCTCTGTGGTACTCTTTTGTACAAATTAAACTTTTTTTTCTATTTTTTGAAATTGGTAACTAGCAAAACCTACCAAAAGTTACTTTTTTGTATCTATAGCTTGGGATCGATGTAATATTTGTGTTTGTGTTAGTTAATTAAGACCGGAAGGTTCAGGCTATGGTTTTTCTTCTCTTTCGAACTGTAGTAAAATACTGAAATTACCGACTCGATGGTTTCTTGTATGGATTCATACTGCACTAAAACCAATTCCACTAACGGGAGGTCCCTTAACGGTATGACGTCTGGTTTCTTTTTAATCGGTCCTTCGTGTCTATTCATCAACCCATTTCACTGGTTTCCATGAAAGACAACGATTTCCTGAAATAAAAACAATCGCCCTGGGCAATGCACGAATTGATTTTCCTGAACGTACATCATGGCGTTATAATGACCTTCTCACGCCTTGTTATTTCTGAAGGTCATGGCTGCTCCGAATAACAATGCGGTGGTCGAGGAGAACAGGATGCTGCAGGCGGAGCTTAATCGTCTGGAAGATCTGCTCAGCCAATCACGAGCAGAGAGAGATGAGATTGGCATCAAGTACAATGCTGTCAGCGAGCGGGTGAGATCAGAGTGACCTTCTTGTTTGACCTTCACATATTTCCTTCATTCGTTCTCACCTTCCTTCATCTCCACTCTTATTCCGCATGGTTTCAATAGGCAGGCCCCGAGCGCCGGCTGGGCTTTTATACTACAGCGTCTCATAATACATGTTTGCCCTGGGTGTGTGATCTCGTGATTTTAAAGGCAGCGAAAACATCATTACTGAACAAAAACACCATTCTTGTGACCATTTTACACTTTGTGCGTCAGTTTACACTCGCCCAGCATCTAGATTTGGGTCATTCGATATAATATAATGAACATTGAACCTTATTTGTTCAAGACATGAAACACAACAATACGGCAGGAAAAACATACAGTTGTCGTAATCAATGGCTTTATGTGTAACGATACACCTGTTTTAGAGTTAGATACCCACCAACAAGGCCGATTGTGTTGTTTGCGATTTGAATAATGCAATCCATTCGGGTCTTATTTTAGAGAACAAATAGCATCATTGCAACTGATAACAATCGCTAGCCAGTGCCTGACGGCCGGCCGGTCTCATTGATATCAGGCGACAAAATCAAAATTCTAGAAAAATGGCAAGCCACTTATCAGCTGACCATGATACCCATGCAGGGCTTAGTTGAACATGTCATTTCGAGCAACTTCAATTTAAAGGAATATTTCATTCGAAAGACAATGACCGCCGACTCGATACGTATGATAAGTTTTTTTCATGTTATTTCATCGCCCACAGGTCCAAGGCTGAAACCTCAAATCAAAGGTCTAATTATCTTGGTACCGTACCAATACATCCTTCACTATGAATGATGGTGCCGTACCAATACATCCTTCACTATGAATGATGGTGCCGTACCAATACATCCTTCACTATGAGTGGTGGTACTGGTGATGGTACCGTACCAATACATCCTTCACTATGAGTGATGGTACTGGCTGAGCTTTTGGTTGAAGTATTCTAAAATAATGCAACGGAAACTTTGCTGCATTTGACCTCAGAGCTCCCTGCAAGTATATACTATGATGCACCCTGATAGCATATGTGCATGGACACCAGGCTTAGTGAAATCACTGCACCGACCGAACCTCATGCCGGATTTTCTGGTGCAGTTTGGGGGCACCATTGTGCAATAGACAGTGGGGGTAGGCACCATAAATTATTCATGAGTGGTACATTGTGAGAACACGGGCTCGGTCATATTTGGAACAATAGCTGTAGATATAACCTTTGTCTTGGCCAGTACTTGATCTCAGTCAATGGAGGTGGGGTTTATATAGCCCCACAATTTCGCGTGACTGTTTGCTGGGAAATGGCGCTGCCTTAAGCAGAGGAAATCCCATTCAATTTAAAACAGTACAAAACCAAATCAATGCACGAACACCGCATGTTAATGTTATCGCACTCTGATTTCAAACAAATGGTTAAAATGAATTAGTGCGAATTCACATTGGGGTGAATAATGGGCACCCGTTAAACGATTGGGTACTTACTTTATCGGCATCACTTTGGCAGCGGTGTGTGTGGTTCTGGGTAATTCTAAGTTATGGCCGCCAATCAGCCTCGCGGTACAACCGAATCAAAATCAAAACGTGCTGCCCACTAGATTATATACATATTTGTACAAAGTCACTTTTCACGTGTACCTTCAGCAACATTTTGAAATTCTTTTGTCAAGAATCCTCAAAGACTTACTAGAAGTTTTGCATTTCACCCTCATAATGAAACGGATCTTTGAGCCAATGAAATTTTCAAAGAGTTTCGGGGAGAAATTTTGCTGATGGTAGAGTATGTGGCATTTCTCCTGTAGTAAGCCAGCCTAAACTCTAGCAAACATCCTCAGATCAATATACTACAGCAGGAAACTGACTCACGGAAATGCACAATTATATGATGCAAGATTTATCAGAAGGGAAAAAAGACGACAACTCCCTGGTTGAATTACCGAGTTAAATAAGCTCAATTTGTGTCTCATCTAACCAGCACAGCTACTCATTACCGAAATCCAGTCTAATCAGAAATACACAATAACCCATCTACAATGATTCTATCAGACATACAATTATCGCAGAACCAACTACAATTTAAATTGAAATCATATCAGTGGTAATGATCAAGCTAGTTTCAGCACTGATTATACACATCGCTCTCTCTGGTATTCAGGGTGTTTGTAGACAAATATTAACCAACTTTCACTGACCAGGAGGGTCAATCCAGCTAGGTATACACCTAAATTGATATAGATTTTTCATGCTTAGTGGGCACGTTCGCAGCACGTTGCAGTAACACGCATGTCTTCAATGAATAAAGTCAGTGGGATAATTACAAAGGGAACTGATTGAGTGGCTTACTAGTAACTTGTCTAAGTTCAATCTGAGGCGGGGCAGATCACAGTTTTGCTGCAGAACTAACCGCTGCCAGTCGACGTCTCCCATTAGGTTGAAAGGCGCTTATAGCAGGTGCTATGGCTTCACCACTTCGCCGAGAGCATAATGGAACGTCCTGACCAATAACAACGCTCGCTGCCTTCAAGGTGTTCATTACTGAACACAACTGTTGCATAATCCGGCTTGGCCCAATATATCGCACCAAAGACCGTGAATTGAAAGCCGTTTATTAAGCAGCACTCGAAACTCTTAATCCATAATTCTATCAAATGTAAATGCTGAAAGGTGTACTCGGATTCGGACAGTGACGATTTCTTTTGGTTGCATAATTTGGGCCAGAGGCTATGCAGCGGTAGGCGCGATCAAGCACAAGTGTCCGAAGTTACGACTCGATCAATTAACAAGTAAATGTCTTAGCGATCTGGCTTCCTTTGTTTCACTTGTACCAGTGATGACAAGAACTGAATGAAGAAACAATATTTGGATTGGTGGGCTCAATAGATGGCTATTATTTTCATTTCTCGTGGCATTCCTGTGATATGGTGCTTGATTGATCCGGGGCTGGCGGGTGCTGACGCTGTCGGCAGCTATAGGTAGCTCAGACAGCCTTGTAGGTTTCTGCTTGCACTGTGGATTTGCATGCGCGAGCCCCCAGGGAAATATTCCACTGGGCTTACCAACTTAGGCTTTTCTAAGATTCATTAAATATAGTTGCTTAATACAGCACGCAATCCCAATTTAATATGATCACTCAATTCAAAGGAATTTGACTACAAACAAAAACATTTGTGTAATGAATTTTCAGTTAAAGCCTTCAAAGATTCAATTTCTTAGAGTTTCAAGGGTAGAACTATGGTCTACCGCTTTTGTTCAGGCTACAAGGGATTGCAGCCATGAGCCATCTACCCTGCTATGTTTTTTAAATGGGTGATACACACAGCCACTCTGCCGTGCTTGAGAGGAAGCTTGGCTTCCTAAGTGATGACAGTCAACACCCGTGCTGGAAACTTGAGACACATTCCCCATAACCCGAGCCTTGATTCTGTGTTTCGCTCTGCAAACTAATTGATTACTAAACAGATGCTTGAAACACCTATCCGTGGTGGACAGCTCTTGAGACTCGCCCAAGAAAATTACTATCACGATTAGCAAACACTCCAGAATCTCCATTCGGTGATGGGCACACGACAATCGTTGCTACTGGCGACGCCTGAGCGTAACTCCGATTAGGAGTTTGCACGCGTGTGTATTTATCCCGTGTAATCGGAGGTCATCGCATGCACATAGTGAATGGCGGTGACGGGTTGGATTGGATCTGTGAGTGGTTCACCGTTGGTAGTAGACATGTCAATGTGATTACGGTTCATTGATAGCGCACCCTTTGGTATATTTTGATTGAAGCCAAGTCACTTCTTATCTCTAGTCTTAGCAACGGCTGGCTCATATCCAAATTATATAAACTGCATTTCCCGTTTTTTATGACTAAACCACGGAGTTGATGGCAAGCGATTCTGTAGGCTGAAATGTCTATTTCCATGAAGTGACAGAATGGAAATGGTCAGATGAATGAAGCAGAATACCTACACCATTTATCTTGAAACTGAAGCTGTTTGTATACCTGTTGTTGACATAGTTCGTGTAAATTGATAAGATAGTATAGGGCAGCCCCAAGCTAGCTGTATGGTCACCATGGTAGATAAAAACAAACTGATATGCTATACCTACAATGGTATGAGTTATCAATAACGGTAAAATTTGAACTAATAGTCTACCAGAAACTGCCCAGATTTCTACGGAATCATATGCAGGGAGCGGCCAGAACTGCATACCATGATACAGTGTTATGTGTCCGCAGGTTTGGCACTATAAAGATTCAATATAGTAAAAAATTTAAATTAAAACAATTGCACTTGGGTATCTGAGATTGGAGTGATTTCGCGAGCATTTTTGCATCGAGAGACAGTAGTGAATAGCCTTCAGGAGGCTGTCTGCGAGACAGATAGCACATGCGAAGCCAGTTGCCGCAGCAACAAACGATGCTGATTTGCCACATCCTTGCTGCTGCCAGTCAGATTGATCCGCTGACACCTCCTAGTTGACACATATTGGCAGGTGATGGGTACTGTAAAGTCATATTGTCATCCATATCATGAGATGATTATTGACCGGTTCAGCGTTACAATGCCAGTGAAACAAAACAAGACTAATGATGTGCACTGGAGTTGTCCTCTGTTGTTTGCGCCGAGAAACACTAACTATTTAGGTTGTTTAATGCTATTGTTTAGTAAAGAATAGGTCTTAAGCCTTATGCCATATAACGCACAGCAAATCACTAGAGAGTTGGCGTCCCTGGATTCATAGCCTCACATCCACGCTCACAATCAAACCCAATAGTGCTAAACAAAACATGATTAGGAAGCCAATACAGCTTACCAGTTCAAACAAAGCACCTTCAAATGGCCCTATTGTTATCTAAACTCAGGTAATGAATGAACCGCAAATAGTTGTTTAGCAGCGATAGACTGGGTTAAAAGGTTTGGGCTTCGGGCTATAGTCACTCGGAACTGAATTTGGGGTTGCCACTCAAGCCTCAGTGTTTCGGTAACTGGGCAGTGGCTTGTTCGCTGGATCTGGACTCTCTATAGAGTCACCATCATGAGCTATACGGATAACTACAAGGATTTACGGCCAGCAAAGGCTGAGCAAGTGAGTTCAAACAAAAATTCAAATATTCAAACAGGGCTTCGTTGATGCTCATTTGCACACAAACTATTATTATAGGTTTAATTACTCTCTAAAGACTAACAGGCTGACATGCAGGGAAACAAAAATTTACTAAAACTAAGCTTTTAGTTTATTACACAATTGATTCACATTAGCTCTCGCTTAGTGCAGACATCTGAGAGGGTTTGCAAATTCTTGCCATCCCCAGCTGCTCCATTATTTACAGACAATCTCTTCAACCGATTCCATTCAATTTCAAACTACCATGAAAAATTAAGTCGTCCCAGATGAGTGTGTACTAACCTCATACATTACTAATCACTCTTACTTCGGCCCGTGTGGCTATCGGAACGCTTCTCTCCCGATCATCCATCATGGCTGCCGCTGAGTCTGCGAGCGCCGGTAGTTTTTGTGCTGCCCGGGTTTTAACAACTGGAATCATTTCACGGAGAAAGAGAATGGTGAGCTTTGAGATTTAGTTGAGAATAAACAGTTGATTCTTTTCATTTTGGCCGCTCAATAGAAGGGGATTATATAACTCCGGCTTATGAGTGAAAGGCGAAGGTTCAGTTGCTGTTTGGTTCGTGCGAACTCCTGAGGTGATTTACAGTCTAAATTTCCCTTGCCTTATTGTTCTGGCCAGACTGTACTTTTCAAGACAAGAAAATTATCAAAATATGCGGCTCATTGGGGGTGCGTTAGTTTTCTTGCAACTTTACAAAAGAAAAAATTATCAGCTTTTGTATGGCAAATACGGAAATTAGAAAAATGCAGTGTCTGTTATCGTTATTAGTTCATGTGGGAGCATCCCATTTTCTCCTCTGTCGTCCTATCCCTTTGTTGCCTCCCTATCACCTTACTCATATTCACAACAACTTGGTGCACACATTTCATACACGTGGTCACATGCGCATTTCAATATCATAATATGAGAATGCAGCGAAATACCCATAGATTCGTTATGTATATCCATGCCATCACAATCGACATTTTATTATTTTGCAGTTGGAGCAAGCGTTGAAGCTGTCCAGTGGTGAGTTGTCTTCGGATGACGTTGGACAGAATTCTCTAGCTCAGCAGAACATCGTGCTGCGTAAGAAACTGGACGAGGAACATTCCAACTATAAGAGGAAGTTGCAGGCTTATCAGGATGGGCAGCAGAGACAGGCACAACTCGTCCAGAAACTGCAGGCTAAGGTACGCACCCAGTGACCCTGACATACAGCATTACCTGTCTGCAATGACTGAAGCGCGGCTGCTGTGAAAAGAAAGAGTCTGTGCACTTGATAGAAATCTTAACTCCATGGACTCCATGAAACTCGCATATGGGGAATATTTAACCGAGTGATTGGATAACTTGTCTAAATCAACCCACTGGCCAAGCATCCTGGCATATAAATGTCCATCAGACTGAAAGTTTCCCAGGTCTCATCGAATTTACGTTACAACTCTGCTGATTTGTGGGGGATAGGTGAAGAACCATTAAAGGTTATATATCTATGGCACAAGTCATAAGAGTACAAAATTGCTGCCTATTCTATACATCAAATGTCCTCAAGTGTGCAATAGAGATTCATCAGCCATCGTCAGCCGTTAGTGGAAGTTGAATTTTTCTGTGATGAGCGACTTCCTCTAAAAGACTTTATCTCCTACTATTCATTGTCACAAACAAAGGGTTGTTTGTAAAATGATCACGCTTAGCAATCAGTTCCGTCTGTAAATCAATACTAGATGGTTCAAGACAGTTTCATTAATATATTGACCATATGAGAAAGATAACCCTTACAACTTATGACTACTAAGCGACTGGGAGTCAATATCCTAGTTGTTAGCATTAGTAAAGACCCAAGCCAACTCGGAATATTTGCCTGGGTAAAATGATAGACTTTTTACCGTCGGAATAAATTTTTCTGAGCCCATAACATTTTAAAACTCTTTTGCACTCTTACTAATGATCTGTCTCTACCATTGCTAACTCGCTGCTCCACCACGTTGTAACAGGTCTTGCAGTACAAGAAGAAGTGTGGTGACCTCGAGTATCAGGTGCAGCTGAAGGATGAGCAAGTAAAACGAATGGTTAGTATCATTATAAAGTCACACTCACTCATCATTACAGGTCCTTCAGTACAAGAAGAAATGTGGTGGCCTCGAAGAGGAAGTAAGCCACCTGCGCAGTAAGGCGATGGTAAGATGGCCGACACGGTTTAAAATTTATAATTCTCACCACTGTTTCGGTTGTAGTGACTTTCCACTTGACTCTTTACACATACACCTAAAAGCACTATGTAATGCGTGTTTGAGTTGGGTTTTTGAGAGTGTGTTTTGAATGCCGGTCTCCGCACTGTACTTGACGATTAGATAGCCACCGGCATTCTGAGATTGGTCAGGTATTGTTGGTCTATGAAAACATACTGCCTTATCTCATAATGTGTGGGAAAGCTTTGCGTATTTTGGACTGATATGCCGCCGTACTGATTTCGGAAGTAAATACCATGGCTGGTCCCCCAGGGGCGCTGCCTCCTGCTGACTTGAGCCGGTAATGCCATGTTTGAATGATCAACATGGTTGAATGCCTCTGCTAATCTCTGTTCTGATTTACCGGTGGAATGTTTTAACGTTTCCTGAATGTCGGTTAGATTTTCGGCATTTTGACAGCTATGCCAAGCAGCAAATCACTGATAAGCTATTGAGAAATTTAAATGAGTGCTAAATTGTCTTTGATAAGACTTAACCAGCGTGCACATTGGACTTGAATATTGCTGCTACGTCACATTTCGTCTGGTGACCTTTCAGCTCAAGGACACAACGGATAACCTACAGTCTCGTCTGGAGAGCACTGAGGCGAAACTGCGCGCTGTTGAGCATGATCACTCGATGGACCTGGAGACGGCACTAATTAAATTGGAGGAAGAACAGCAGAGGTCTGCTTCCCTGGCTCATGTTAATTCGATGCTACGCGAGCAACTCGACCAGGCCACATCAGCTAACCAGAGCCTGACAGCTGATATCCACCGACTGACCGCTGACTGGCAGCGTGCACGCGAGGAGCTCGAGGCGAAGGAGGGCGAGTGGAGAGAGGAGGTACGTTGGCGGGACAATGGGGCGAAGAGTCAGGGAATGTTAAGGGAGTTGCAGTATTAGAAATAAATGAAGTCTTGATGCAAGAAGCTACTGGTCCATTTTATTGGTGGATAGTACAGAGCAGGGTTAGTACCAGAAGTTCACGGTACAACTCCCAGTGTAACTCTTGGTGTAACTTTCATTTAACCTCCTGTTTTAAATCCAGCATAAATGGAAGGACGTAAGTGTGGCATCACATTTATTCTTCCGCACTGGCCACACTTGGAGTGCGGGGTTGAATGAAGAAAATCAATCCGAGAGAGGTATGTGTTACACATTTTGCAAACATGCGTACCCTAATGATGTCTGAAAGATGAAGTCATCTCCTCTGTATGTGGGTTACAGGAGCAGTCCTTTAACGAGTACTTCTCCGCTGAGCACTCTCGTCTCCTGTCACTGTGGCGTGCCGTCGTCTCGTTCCGTCGCCAGTTCTCTGAGATGAAGTCAGCAACCGAGCGTGACCTTTCGCATGTACGGGCTGACCTAAGCCGTGTCCACCGATCCATGCACTCCGCTTGCCTCAACCTCAACGCCAACCAGAGGTCAGTACTGCTGCCGCTGTTGCGAGGATCAGCCAGGCAGTGGAATAATGTTATTATATACTGATCCTGTCAGGGTGTGTAGGCCATAGACACAAAGATGTTACTTTTCCGAACATGGAATAAGACACATATGTGTAGCATAGACCTTGCAGGCCATACACCATAGACACCATAGACAGATATGACCAGTATTGGGGTCAAGGCATAGAGTTACCAGACTATCCCAAACTGTATTTACCTGTATGAGTCAGGGGCCGTGTGCCTCCTAAGCCTATCATCTCAATACATGTGTTATCGTGTGCGAGAAATAATAAAGACTTGTTCACCCATCATCCAACTTAGGCAGATTCACTCAACTGCAATTGCCAACTAACATTACTTCCATATACATATAATATGTCTACAATAACTTCAGGTTGTGAATCCAATTATCAGCTTCATGATTTTAAAAAGGTTACTTTTTTGCTTTTTTTAGGTCAGCTGAGACAAAGCGATCTGTATCGGCGGAGCGTGAGAAGCCGTCCGCTGGTATGGAGAGCATCGTCCGTGACAAGACCCGGGAGAATATTGAACTGCAGACCAAACTGGAAACTCAGGCTGCCGAGTACAGCGCCAGGTGAGTCGGTGGCGGGGGAGACTGTCGCGGTCAGGGGGAGGGTAACTGTGTGAAAGAGGGTGTCAATGCTGGGGGCAGAATGTGTCATGGTGGTGTGTCATTGTGAATGGGAGCATGTGATAGTGGGACTGTATGTAGCTGGGTGTGACTGCAGTGAGAGGAGTGTGACTTAGTGTCACTGGAGGGGAATGTGATGGTAGAGAAGTTTGACCATAAATATCAGTGATTTTCGGACTATTGTAAGAAATTGCATCATGCCCCCACAGGTCAGTCTGACAATATCAGTTGGTACGTTTGCAATTGGTAAATGATAAGTTGAATAAACAGCCGTTGCCAACCACCGTTCGAGTTAACCGCGTATAAAGTAAATTTATGCGGGGAAATTCACATCAGTCTGACTCATTAGTAGAATCGTGAAGCTGAGTTTGTTCTGAATTGAGCTTTGATGATTGGGGTCTTTCACTTACTTTAAAAATGACATTGTCCTAGAAGTCCGGAGAGAATGAAACAAAAGTGTGAAAGCTTCACTCAATAGCTACCCGAGGTATTGGAAAAACAGTTTTCTTCATTACCTATATTTATGCATGGTTTAGTATACATCAGAAATACAAAACCCGGTAGAGTTTCTTCAGGCATTTCCCATGGTGTGCTCAGTTTGTCCTGGGGCAAAAATTATAATGACAGAATTAAGTATGTCGGCATAATATTACCCAGTATAGGCATTCTAGTCTGGCCAGAGCTAAATTTCAGTTGAGCCCTAATTTGGTACATTATACCTGTCAAAGGTGTGGTGGGCATAAATGAAGCTATGTCTGTGGTTTTGATCAGTGACAAAAACTTGTGACCTGGGACAGCAACAATGACCCTGTGGCTTATGACCAGGACCCGTAGCCATAACTTGTGACATGTGGCAGTTGTGACCCATATGACAGTAATTTGTGACCAGTATCATTCAATTGTGACCTGTTCTAGTAGCTTGTGTCCATTGTGGCAGTGAACTACACTTCTGTTCCTAACCTGTGACCTTTGACAGTCACCTGTGACGCTTGCGACCTGTTGCAGTAACCTGTGTCTTTATTGTGTAGAGTTAATGAGCTGACCGTGAATAATGAGAGGATGAAGATTCAGTTAGTAGAGAAGGAGAAGGCCATGCAGTCACTGCAACGAAGCGTTTCCAACATGGAGCAGCGTCAGGCTGCTGATCAGAATGAGAACGAGGCTGCTCGAGCTCTCCGTGAGGAAACCGAGGAACTGCACGCCGCACTCAGGTTAGCCAGCCCAGGCCCAATGGAAATCGCCATGCCTACTGCCACCAACTTATCTCAGATGAAAATCCTTATATCATACCTCGATGCCATCAAATCATAACAGTCATATCTCTCTAGTATCATGCTGTCTTCACAGAAACCTCATCCGTGGCAGCTATCGAAAGCCGTTTTGAGGATCGGCTTTTAAGTCTTTCGTTACATCACCCAATATCAGATCAGACTGGGTGCCACAGCTCACTGTTTACAGCCACTAGGGTGAGTTTTGTATAATCTTTTAATTTCATAATGTTTGTATTTTAATTCTGACAATGCATTTTACAGAGACATTGCTCAAGCTGTTATAAACGATGCTGACATCAGCCGTGTGGAGGATGAGAGAGCTGACGAGAGTATCGCTTACCGATCGGCGAGGTCCCCTAGCCCTGTGCAGAGGTCACCAAGAAACCGATCTCGTGGAAGGTGAGATTAGACGAGACTTAATGAATTTATCTTTGGCAATAGAAGAGTGTGAGTGTATCTAGATTTGAAATCATCCTGAGAGATCATAAGAAGGTACCGATTTGGGCTAAATACAAGGAT
>Ga0224501_10001637_pt1 | contig 17357 bp, 13 predicted proteins | sample SF_Oct11_sed_USG_4_FD_169105 | JGI IMG/M metagenome (GOLD analysis project Ga0224501, IMG submission 169105) | Sediment microbial communities from San Francisco Bay, California, United States - SF_Oct11_sed_USGS_8_1 | ecosystem: Environmental > Aquatic > Marine > Sediment | place: USA... | reverse complement strand
AACCATCATCGACAAAGAGAAAATCCAGCCCGATGTGGTCGGCGGAGTGGCCACCGCAGGAATTCCTCACGCCGTATCTCTGGCCAATTTAATCCAGTTACCTCTTATTTATGTACGATCGTCTCCCAAGGAACACGGTTTGAATAACCAAATCGAAGGGATATTGAAGCCCGGTCAGCAGGTGGTAGTGGTGGAAGATTTGATATCAACAGGCGGAAGCGCCCTCAAAGCAGTCGATTGCATCCGTAAAGCCGGGGGGAGAGTCGACCACTGTCTCGCCATATTCAGCTACGGGTTTACAGAAGCGGAACAACAATTTCAACAATCCCATTGCCGACTTCACACTATACTGAATCTTGAATCCCTGCTCCAATGCGCCGAGCAAGAGGGCCGTATTAATTCAAATGAAAGAGAAGTGCTGGATGACTGGAATCAAAATCCGTTCGAATGGGGTAAAAAACAGGGTTTTTGATAATACTTTTGACCCTGGATCAGGCTCTTTTTAACCTTTGATGTATTTTTATCCCATTAATTCATTGACAGTTTTGGGATTTGATAATAACATTCCACCTCTTATAGTATTGAGTACCCGAATCCTGCCACTTTCAACCATGCGTTTTATAAGAAAATTATAGGCAGACAGAAGCTAACTAATCCCCGCAAGGGTTTATCAAAAATACATAATTAATTGTTTCCTGGAGGTTTATCAGAATGCCAAAATTAGAACTGGGTCCAGCGGGTTTCCTTCCCCCTTCGGCCGCATCCATGGGTATTTTTCAGCCCGAAAAAGGGACCAATATGCAATTGGTGGAAGGGGAGCATGTCCCTGAGGATAAAGCCATTGAAAAAGCCGCCCACGAGCTTCTAACCCGAAGAAACCCGACCCTGTTCCCTGGGCCGATGCTGGTATGGGGATGGAATGAGGAAACCCGGCACAAAGCCAAACTGCTCCTCGATTTAGCGAAAGTGATACCCGGAGTGAACATCATTCCTATGCCGGACTACCGACCGATTTATCCCAAAATCGATCCGGAAGCGGTAATTAACCCCTGTCACCCTAACCTGACTATTCAGCATAACAAAATACATGTTTGTGCTTTGATTGGGGTTCACTGCCATTTTGCCAATATCACCCTAAAAATGATTCGGGCCAACACCAACTGCTACACCCAAGCCTGGTGTGCCTATGACGGCCATGAAGATGCCCTGCTGTCCATTCGGGATTTGGATTCGGATAAATTGATCAAAATTACCGAAGCCATTAAAAAAGCGAAAAACTCGATCACCCCTTGGGCATTAACTCCCGAGGGTAAAGAGGAATTGGAAGAAATCCGTTACAATAAGGAAAGACTGAAAGCCGCTTCCAAAGAAGATGCGACCCTGTTTATGGGAGAGCTTCACCAGGGCCTCGACGAAAATCAGGAATAACTGTTCAGGCCCGCCTAGGCGGGCCTGAAATCCTTCCCATTCCCCTCCCCTCTCATCCCCCAATTCGCAGATCAAAGTTTTTAAACCCATACGGGTGGCACAACTTTTTCCAGCCAGATTCCGCATAATAATAAATCGATAAAAAACAGTACTTTATAGATTGCCATAAATGCTCTTTAATTATTTCTCACTTCCATTGATTTAACATTGACAGCCTCCTCATTTCCCCTTAGTCTAAGTCTAAATAGCAGTTAATGTAATCTCATAAAACCCTTATTTGCTAAGGGTTTTTCACAAGTCCAGGCAAAGATACCATACGACAGGAGGTAAGGCGTGCGTGCCCTAGTCATTGACGATTCCAAATCAATACGTTCGATATTGTCTAAAATTCTTATTGAAATAGGCTTTTCAGTAGAAGAAGCCGCCAATGGCTTGGAAGCCTTGGACATCATTCAAAAAGATAAAGTAGAGTTGGCTCTTGTCGACTGGAATATGCCCGACATGAACGGATATGAGTTTATTCAGGAAGTCCGCAAAGACAACACTTATAAAGATATGCGATTAATGATGGTAACCACAGAAACAGAAATGAACAAAGTAGTGGAGGCACTGGAGGCAGGTGCCAATGAATATGTCATGAAACCTTTCACCAAGGAAATGATTGTTGAAAAACTCGCACTCATGGGAATGAATATTCATAACGTTTGAAGAGCCACATTTTTTCCACAAAAGAAGACAAACTTCCCTTCGACAAAAACAATGGAAATGAATACCTCTATAAAGTTCTAATAACTGATTAAAACAAATTGCAGCGAATTTTCACTCTGGATATTTATGTCGGTTACTCCAAACGATTTTAATTATATACGGCAGTTGCTTTTAGATCGGGCAGCCATAGTAATTGAAGAAAACAAAGAATACCTGGTCGAGTCGCGCATAGGCCCGGTGGCTAAAAACGAGGGCTATGATTCCATTGAAAAATTAGTCCAGGCGCTTCGAAACAACTCTAACAACGGACTTCATAATAAAGTAGTGGAGGCGTTAACCACCAATGAAACTTCTTTTTTTAGAGATGTGCAACCGTTTGAAACCCTAAAAACCCTGGTACTGCCTGAAATGCTAAAGGAGCGTAAAACCAAAAGAGAACTGAATATATGGTGTGGAGCCAGTTCAAGCGGCCAGGAACCTTACTCCATAGCAATGATAATCAAAGAAAACTTCCCCTTACTTCTCGATTGGAAACTGAATTTTATCGCCAGCGATATTTCCACGGAAATGCTTAATCGCTGCAGATCAGGCGAATTCAGTCAACTCGAAGTAAACCGGGGGCTTTCAGCCCCTCTCCTGATCAAGTACTTTGAAAAGGACGGTCTGAGGTGGTCGATAAAAAAAGAACTCCGGGAAATGGTTGAATTTAAACAAATCAACTTAGCGGAGACCTTTCCCTACCTGCCCAAGATGGATATAATTTTTATGAGGAATGTCTTGATTTATTTCGATATCGAAATGAAAAAGAAAATCTTGAAACAACTAAGATCAATCATGCAACCCGATAGCTATCTGTTTTTGGGTGCGGCAGAAACCACTCTCAACCTCGATGAATCTTATGCAAGAGTCGATGTTAAATATTCAGGTTGTTATCGTTTAAAAGGGTAAATAATATGATCATTCAATGCCAAGCCGAAATCAGCCAATTTGTTACCGACATATGGAGCTCATTTTTAAATATGCCGGTTATTCAGACGGACAAAGCCTTTGAACCTCAAGGCAAAGATAACACCCTTGCTGCCTGCATTCAAATAACTGGAGAATGGCAAGGAACCGTCACCGTCTATGCCCCTAAAGAACTGGGCAAAAAAATAGCATCTTCCATGTATGCACTTGATGAATCTTCGATCGATGACCAGCAAGTTCAGGATGTCATGGGGGAAATCGCGAACATGATCGCGGGGAATGTCAAATCTCTCCTTCCCACACCCTGCTCAATTTCCATTCCATCAGTGGCAGTGACAGACTTTGACCTTCATCACCCGAAAAGCGAAACCATTACTACCGTTAACTTTCTAAGTGATAACTTGCCGTTTCTGGTAGTTATGCTTCAGCAAAAGGCATCGTAACATTTTTTAACAAAAGCTCTGAGTTGCCGACTGCAACCAACCCCAAGCACTTATGTGGGAAAGACAAAAGATATTCCAAGTGACGAAACCGCCCCAGGGAATAGAAGAAATTATTTCTTTTTCAGACCAAGGTGTTCTTTAAATTCCTGGTCCACCTTAAGAGGGTCGTGAGTATTAAGCATAATCAGGTTATGGAGATGTTCATAAGCTTCAAGACCGACTTCGGTGAATAAAAGCCCCATTCCCTTTTCTGTAATCCACTGGACCCTTCCCTTCACCGAAATATCCACAGGCCGTTCCTCGCCCTCCAGATACATATGCACCTCGCATTCCGTCCCTAGTGGCCAATCTGGAACACAGTTAATAAATACCCCTTTCATGCTCACATCATGGCTTTCGTCGGATACAATCTCTTTATCTTTTGCCAGGACCGTAACCTTTAAATGTACCTGGACCCGGGAAAACTCTCTGCGGTCATCCGAACTTTTGTTATCCATAAAAACCTCCGAAGACTCTAAAAACTTAAAAACCACTCCCCTCGCCCTAACTCATTAAAATCAAACAACTTAGTTGAAAACTGCACCTAACTGGAACCACATTACATGTTTTTATAAATATTCAATGGAGACCTTGACACAGTCTGAAATCAATCTTATTTAACTCCAGGAGCTGATAACAATCTGGAAACAAGTAATTTTACTAAATATATATAATTAATATTAATATCGCATATTTTGAAAGGATTTGCACCCATGGGTAAGATCATTGGAATCGATTTGGGGACCACCAATTCCGTGGTTGCCGTGATGGAAGGGAATGAACCTAAAGTCATTGTAAATGAAGAGGGTAACCAGACCACTCCATCCGTCGTGGCGTTCACCAAGGAAGGAGACATCCTGGTAGGTCAAGTGGCTAAGCGACAAGCCATTGCAAACCCCGAAAACACCATTTTTTCCGTAAAACGGTTCATGGGGCGGTCCTTCAACGAAGTCAGCGAAGAAATGAAAATGGTGCCCTACAAGGTCGTAAAAGGGCCCAAAAACGACGTGAGGATCGAGGTCCAGGGCAAACAGTACAGTCCCCCGGAAATTTCCGCAATGATTCTCCAAAAGCTTAAAAAATCCGCTGAGTCTTATTTGGGAGAAAAAGTGACGGAGGCTGTCATTACGGTTCCGGCATATTTCAATGATGCCCAAAGGCAGGCGACCAAGGATGCTGGAAAAATTGCCGGATTGGAAGTCAAACGGATCATTAATGAACCGACCGCTTCAGCCCTCGCTTACGGCCTGGACAAAAACAAAGATCATATGATCGCTGTGTACGACTTTGGTGGCGGTACTTTCGATATTTCCATCCTGGAAGTCGGCGATAATGTAGTCGAGGTAAAATCCACTAACGGAGACACCCATCTGGGTGGAGACAATCTCGATCAGCGGATTATCAACTGGCTGGTTGCAGAATTCAAAAAAGACAGTGGAATCGACCTGTCTAATGACAGCATGGCCCTGCAAAGATTAAAAGAAGCCGGGGAAAAAGCCAAAATGGAGCTTTCCTCTACTAAGGAAACAGATATTAACCTGCCGTTCATCACCGCAGATCAAACAGGCCCCAAGCATCTTAATCTAAAATTGTCCCGCGCAAAATTTGAATCGTTGGTGGACGATTTGCTGGAACGAACCACAGAGCCGTGCAAAAAAGCTCTTAAAGATGCAGGGTTGGACTCCAGCAAAATTCATGAAGCGGTTCTGGTGGGTGGGTCCACCCGAATTCCAAAAACACAGGAAATTGTTAAAAATCTGTTCGGAAGGGAACCGCACCGTGGCGTTAACCCCGACGAAGTGGTGGCACTGGGAGCCGCAGTGCAGGCTGGAGTTCTTTCCGGTGATGTAAAAGATATTCTGTTGCTCGACGTTACCCCGCTGTCTCTGGGAATTGAAACTCTCGGTGGAGTCACAACACGGTTGATTGATCGCAATACCACCATCCCCACACGCAAAAGCGAAACATTTTCAACCGCTTCGGACAATCAGCCAAGCGTCGAAGTCAATGTTCTCCAGGGCGAGCGGGAAATGGCGAAAGACAACCGGTCTCTGGGTAAATTTCACCTTGATGGCATTCCCGCGGCTCCTCGCGGCGTACCACAAATTGAAGTTACCTTCGACATCGACGCCAACGGCATACTCCACGTTTCCGCTAAGGACAAGGGGACCGGCAAGGAACAAAAAATCACCATTACCGACAATACCGGTCTCAGCGACAGCGAAATCGAAAATATGGTGAAAGATGCCGAATCCAATGCCGATGCCGACAAAAAACGTCGGGAAGCCATTGATTCCCGTAACCAGTTGGACTCCTTGATTTATAACACCGAAAAAACAATCCGGGATAACAAGGAAAAACTCGGGGAAGACGATGTCAAGAAAACGGAAGAAGCCATCGCTGAAGCGAAAAAAGCTTTGGAAAGCGACGATGTCGAACAAATCAAAAGCCAAATGGAAGCCTTGACTCAGGCTTCTCATGATCTGGCTCAAAAGATGTACGCACAGACAGAGGCTTCCGGCGGAGAAGGAGACCCCAATTCAGGTGAAGGTGGGGGCGGTTCCGATAAAAAAGATGACGATGTCGTCGACGCCGAGTTTGAAGATGTCAGCAAGGAAAAATAAATGCCAAGGCTGGTGGGTGTCTTAAAACATCGCTCCGGCTAGTATCGAGAAACCGGGTGCGCCCGGTTTCTCACCTCCCTTAGGGGTTTTAACCTCTCTCAGGCGGGGAAGCCTGCAATTGGCTTCCCCGTTTGAAATTTATACACACAGGATTATGAGCGACTCAATAAAAAAAGATCAAAATAAAGAAGAAATGGAACCCACTCGATTCACCGTCAGTGATAAACGGCATTGGGTTCAAGAAGAAGAAGGGGAAACCAAGGCTGGCGAGCCCGAAGAACGCCTCCCCTCCTATGTTCAGCAATTAAAGGATCAGGCTGAAGCCAAGGACAAGCAACTCCGGGAATATATTGCCGCCTACAAAGCCAAAACCGCTGAAACCGATGAAATCCGCATTCGGCTTCAAAAGGAAAATGAAAACCGCCTCGAACAGATTAAGGCTGATTTTTTCAAAAAACTTATTCCGATAATTGATAACTTCAAAAGAGCCATCAACTCCGCCCACTCCTCTGCCGATTACAACAGCCTCAAGCAAGGTATTGAAATGACTTACTCTCAACTCCTGGCCACACTAAAGGAACATGGAGTTGAAACCATTTCCACGGCCGGAAGAAAATTCAATCCACAAACCGATGAAGCGTTCATGATTGAAGCCACCAGTGATCCGGACAAGGATGCTGATGTTTTGGAAGAACTGGAATCCGGTTATCGTTTTAAAGATAAATTATTAAAACCCGCCAAGGTTAAAGTGGCCAAACTCTCACAGGAAGGAGCTTGAGTGAAGCGAGATTATTATGAAATCCTGGGAGTTAACCGTGAAGCTCCAGAATCGGAATTGAAGAAAGCCTACCGCCAGCTGGCTCTTAAATACCACCCGGATAAAAATCCGGGCGACCACGAATCCGAGGATAAATTCAAAGAGGCCGCAGAGGCTTATGAGGTGCTTCGCGACGCGGAAAAAAGAAAAATCTACGACCAATTCGGACATGAAGGCCTTAAAGGAAAAGGTTTTGGGGGTTTTGGCGGGTTTGAAGATATATTTTCCACCTTCGGAGATATCTTTGGAGATTTCTTTGGTGGAGGAGGCGGCCAGAGGACCGGCGCAGATTTGCGAACCGATGTCACCATTACCTTTGAACAGGCCGCGTTTGGTACAGAAAAATCTGTGGAAGTTCGTAAACATGTGGCCTGCCATACCTGCAAAGGTTCCCGGTGTAAGCCCGGCTCTTCTCCCATACATTGCGGCACTTGCCGGGGAACCGGTCAGGTAGTGCGTTCTCAAGGATTTTTCAGCTTACAAAGCCCCTGTCCCAACTGCCACGGTACCGGACAAATCATTAAAGATCCCTGCTCCACCTGTCACGGAGATGGCGTAGAAATTCAGAAAAAAGAAATATCGGTAAACATTCCGGCGGGTGTAGATGATGGATCCCGCCTGCGCCTACGCGGTGAAGGGGAAGCGGCGCCGGGAATGCCCGCTGGTGACCTTTATGTTTTTGTCCATGTTCAAGCTCACGATTTTTTCCACCGAGAAGGATATGACATATACTGTCAATTAAATATCTCTTTTTCCCAGGCGGCGTTGGGAGCCGAAATTGAAATTCCACTGCTCGACAGCAAAACAAAAATAATCTCTATTAAACCGGGAACTCAATCCGGTGACCGCTACCGCATTCAGGGAGGCGGCATTTCACAAATCAGAGGACATGGCCGTGGAGATTTAATTATCCAGTTGATTGTCGAAACACCTAAAAAATTAAACAAAAAACAAAAAGAACTACTCCACGAACTCGCCGAAATCGATGGCAAACCCGTCAAAGAAACCCTAAAAGGTTTTTTCCAGCGCTTAAAATTTTAAAACCCAAATCACCTTTTTTTGGTTAACCCCACCCCAAACAGATTGTTTTTTTTGTAAAAATCAGCCCGACACACATTCCGATAACCAATTTTTTTCACATTAGCCCCTTTTTACCAATGTTTTAACCTAACTATTTTGTTATTATTATGACCCGTATTTAATGAAGTTTTCGATAAAGGAGACAAAATAGTGATGCACTCATCAACAGGAATATCTCTATGACCGGAAACTCAATTTTGCTTATTGATGACGAGGAAGTTCTTCTGGAAACAGTCAGTGACGACTTAACGGAGGGGGGCTATCGGGTAACTACCGCCGCTTCGGGAGAAGAAGGATTGAAAAGTTTCAAAACCTTCCAGCAAGATTTGGTAATTATTGATTTAAAAATGGAAGGGAAAAATGGCCTGGAGGTTTCCAGAGAAATCAAAAAAATGAATCCGGAAACCCCGATTATGATTTTAACCGGCTACGGTTCCATGCAAACTGCCATTGAAGCACTTCGGCTGAACTTGGAAGATTACGTCCTCAAACCTGTCAACCGGGACGATTTACTTGAAAAAATCCAAACCTGCTTAAATAAAAACAACAACTCACATTCCACCAAACCCAAGCCTACCTTCTCACAAAATATCAAAGTGGAAGATGCAGGACTCACCCGCCGGGAAAAAGAAGTGGTTCAGCTGGCCGCGCAGGGCTACAACGATGATGAAATCGCAAACATGCTGTCCATCAGCGCATTCACCGTCAAGTTCCATCTAAAACGAATTTTCAAAAAACTGGGCATCCACAAACGCGTGGAACTCATCGTCTCTTTAGGAAAGTAAAACTTCTCTTTCCCATTGCATTCTGCAATCACTTCAATTGAAATCAGGAAAGTTTGAGCTTCAGGGAAACTTTAAAGAAATTCGCTGTGAGGCAGGAAGGTGTAACCCATGAGATATTCATCCACCGAACGCGCGGCCTCACGCCCTTCGGCAATCGCCCAGACAACCAGCGATTGACCTCGCGTCATATCCCCCGCTACAAAAACACCATCCACCGTGGTCATCTTTTTATCGTTGCAGGAAACGTTGCCGCGGCCATCCAGCCCGAGACCCAGCTCTTTGACCAGACCTTCATGCACAGGATGCACAAACCCCATCGCCAGCAGAACCAGATCAACATCCAGAATAAACTCGGATCCAGGGACTTCTTCCAGAGGTCGGCGACCGGTTTCTGGATCGGGATCCCCAAATTGAACTTTTACCGCATGCACCTGTTTAACCTGGCCATTGCCGCCTGTGAATTTTTTAGTCAAAATATTATATTGAGTTACCTGTCCCTTTGCTTCTTCATGCGACGAACTGATGCGCAAAGTGGCGGGCCACTGCGGCCAGGGATTGTCCGGTTTTCTTTTAGGAGGAGGTTCATCAAGAAGTTCAAACTGGTACACCTTCCTGGCACCCTGCCTGAGTGAAGTCCCCAGGCAGTCCGACCCCGTATCGCCTCCGCCAATAATAAGCACGTTTTTGTCCTTGGCGGTAAGAGAAATATTTTCTGGAATGCTATCCCCTTCATTACGCTTGTTCTGTTGCGGGAGAAATTCCATGGCGAAATGGATACCATTCAACTCTCGACCCGGCACCGGTAAATCACGAGGTTTTTCTGAACCACAACACAGAATGACTGCGTCATGCTGACCCCGCAATTCGGAAATCGGCACATTATCACCCACATGCGAGTTGGGTCGAAACACCACTCCTTCTGCTTCCATTAAATCGACCCGACGCTTGACGATTCTTTTTTCCAGTTTGAAATGGGGAATGCCGTACATCAGCAGACCGCCGATGCGATCCGCCTTTTCATAAACCGTTACCGTGTGGCCGGCCTGATTCAACTGGTCCGCCGCCGCCAAACCAGCAGGGCCGGAACCAACAATAGCAACTTTTTTCCCCGTTCTTTTTTTCGGAGGATTCGGTTGCATCCAGCCGTTCTCGAAACCCTTTTCCGCAATGACTTCTTCAATATTACGAATGGTTACGGCAGGCTCTGTGATGCCGAGCACACAAGCGCCCTCGCAGGGAGCAGGACAGATGCGCCCTGTAAATTCGGGGAAATTATTGGTATTGAGGAGTAGAGAAAGCGCCTCTTCCCACTTGTTGCGATACACCATATCATTCCAGTCGGGAATGGCGTTACCCAACGGACACCCGGTATTACTCTGACAAAAAGGAACGCCACAGTCCATGCAACGTGCCCCCTGCTGCTGATATTTTTCCAGTGGAAACGGTTGGTAGACCTCCTGCTGGTCCTTTAACCGGTCACTGACCGGGCGAGACAGTGGTGTCTCCCTTGGAATTTCCATGAACCCTTTAACCGCACCCATCAAGCCACCTCTTCCAGCTGTTCTCGTTTCTTTTTACGTTCTTCCAATACCCTGCGGTAATCGGTCGGATACACTTTTACGAATTTAGGAAGGATTGCCTCCCAATTCGCAAGGATTTTTTCGGCCACTGTGCTACCCGTTAACTTCTGATGCTCTGAGATCAGGGTTTTCAACTCAATGATATCCTCTTCCTCTTCCACCGGAAGCAGGTCGACGATACTCTGATTGCAATGGATGGGAAATTTTCCCTCCCGATCCAACACATAGGCGATGCCTCCGCTCATCCCGGCGGCGAAATTTCGCCCTGTTTCGCCGAGTACAACTACCCGGCCACCGGTCATGTATTCGCACCCATGGTCCCCTACCCCTTCCACCACAGTCTGGGCGCCGCTGTTGCGGACGGCAAAACGCTCACCGGCCACTCCCCTGAAAAAAGCCTTCCCGGCAATGGCTCCATACAAGACCACGTTACCGATCAGGATATTCTCTTCGGGAACAATAGGACACTCCCCGGAAGGAGATACAATAACATTCCCCCCCGAAAGCCCCTTGCCGACATAATCATTGGCGTCACCGCTCAAGGTAAAAGTGACCCCCGGAGCCAGAAATGCGCCAAAGCTCTGGCCGGCGGAACCTTTGAAATTAATACGAATCGTATCCTCAGGCAAACCCTCTTCACCGTACCGCTTTGATATCTCATAACTCAACATGGCACCGGTGGCCCGGTCCACGTTACCAATCAGAGTATTCACCTGAACAGGTTTTTGGTTTTTCAAAGCAGGTTGACACTCCTGAATCAGTTTGCGGTCAAGACACGCTTCACCGATATCGCCGCTCAGATCTTGAGTGGAAATATTGCGGATAGCCACATCGGAACTGACCTCCGCCTTGAACAATATCTTTGAAAAGTCCAGCCCCTTTAATTTCCAATGATTCAGAGCTTTATTCATTTCCAGAAGGTCGGCCCGACCGATCATTTCCTCGAATTTGCGAAAACCCAATTCAGCCATCAACTCCCGTACTTCGCGGGCGATAAAACGGAAAAAATTAACCACATACTCCGGCTGGCCAGAAAACTTTTTACGGAGTTCGGGATCCTGTGTCGCGACACCCACCGAACAGGTATTGAGGTGGCACTTGCGCATCATGATACACCCCAGGGTGACCAGGGGTAACGTGGAGAATCCGAACTCGTCTGCACCCAGCATGGCCCCAACCACGACATCGCGTCCGGTTTTCAATTGCCCGTCCACCTGTACCCGGATACGCCCGCGCAGATCATTCATTACCAAAACCTGCTGGGTTTCGGAAAGTCCCAGTTCCCAGGGGAGACCCGCGTATTTGATAGATGTCTGGGGAGACGCACCTGTTCCGCCGTCATGACCGGCAATGAGAACCCCCTCGGCACGCGCCTTGGAAACGCCGGCGGCGATTGTTCCGACTCCCGCTTCGGCCACCAGTTTGACACTTACATCCGCTTGGGGGTTGGCATTATGCAAATCAAAGATCAATTGCTGAAGGTCTTCAATCGAATAAATGTCATGGTGCGGTGGGGGAGATATCAACCCGACCCCTGGAGTGGAATGCCGGATTTTGGCGATATATTCGGATACCTTGTGACCCGGCAGTTGACCGCCCTCACCCGGCTTTGCCCCCTGGGAAATTTTAATTTGCAGTTCATCCGCATTGGCCAGGTAATGACTGCTCACACCAAACCGGCCGGAGGCCACCTGCTTGATCTTGCTTCGGCGCAAATCCCCGTTGGCGTCCGGGGTATATCGAACCGCATCCTCACCGCCCTCGCCGGTATTGCTCTTACCACCCAACCGGTTCATGGCGATCGCCAGCGTTTCATGCGCCTCGCGGGAAATCGACCCGATAGACATCGCCCCGGTACAAAATCGTTTCGTGATTTCTTCAACCGGTTCCACCTCTTCAATAGGAACCGGCTCGCGATTTTTGAACCGGAACAATCCGCGCAAAGTACAGTCGCGGGTATTTTGATCATCACTGATCTGGGAAAACTTTTTAAATAAAGAGTAATCTCCCGATCGGGTTGCGTGTTGCAACATGGCCACCAGATTGGGATTGATCATGTGCTTTTCATGGCCGCGCCGCCAATGGTAATTCCCTCCTGGATCCAGAGCCGGGCGAATGATTTTTGAACGCTCAAAAGCATTTCTATGGCGTTCCAGCGTTTCCCTGGCTATGACATTCAAGTCGACACCACTGATGCGAGAGGCCGTGCCGGTAAAATACCGGGAAACCACTGAATCGTTGAGACCGACCGCTTCAAATATCTGAGCCCCCCGGTAGCTCTGAATGGTGGAAATTCCCATTTTCGCAATAATTTTGTACAAACCCTTGCGCGTGGCTTTGACAAAGTTGTGAACACCCTTTTCAATGTCCATTTCCTTCACATAATAGCCATCGCGGATAATCTGTTCGGTCGTTTCGTAAGCCAGGTAAGGGAAAATGCCTCCCGCGCCATAACCGATCAATAATGCAAAATGCATCATTTCCCGGGCCTCCCCGGTTTCCACAACCAGGCCGACACGGGTACGAGTCTTCTCCCTCAGTAAATGATGATGTACCGCCGCGGTCGCCAACAAACTGGGAATGGCGGCATGGTTCTCATCAATACCCCGGTCCGACAGGATTAAAATGGCAGCATCATCCGCGATCGCCTCAGATGCCTGGTCACATAACTTCTCAAGAGCCTTTTCCATTCCTTCTTCCCCTTCTGCAACCGGGAATAACATGGAAAGAGTGACAGGCTTCAGGTCTTTCTCGTTCAGCGATTTGATTTTTTGAAACTCTACCGGAGTCAGCAACGGAGTCTGCAGTTTCAATTTCCGGCAATGCTCAGGAGTTTCTGCCAACAGGTTGCGCTCCTTACCCAGAGTAACTTCCATAGACATCACGAGTTCCTCGCGGATCGAGTCAATGGCAGGATTGGTCACTTGCGCAAACAACTGTTTGAAGTAATTAAACAGCATCTGCGGTTTCTCCGAGCGAACCGCTAATGGAGTATCGTTCCCCATGGAGCCAGTGGCCTCCTGAGCGGTACCGATCATGGGAGCCAGAACGATTTTCAGGTCCTCGGCCGTATAACCAAAAGCAATCTGCTGAGTCAACCGATCCTTTATCTTTTCGGGGCGGGAACCGGGATCGGACAGGTCTTCGATATTTACTTGCTGGTCTTTAACCCACTGACCATAGGGCTTCTGGTTGGCCAACTGGGATTTGATCTCCTGGTCTGCAACTATCCGGCCCTCTTTTAGATCCACAAAAAACATTTTTCCGGGCTGGAGGCGTCCCTTCTTAATGATTCTCGACTCCTCGATGGGTAAAACCCCAACTTCTGAAGCCATGACCACCAGATCGTCACTCGTCACAATGTAACGGGAAGGCCGCAAACCATTGCGGTCAAGAACAGCGCCAATCACATCGCCGTCGGTAAACGTGATGGATGCCGGACCGTCCCAAGGTTCCATCATCGAGGCGTGGTATTCAAAGAATCCTCGCTTGTCGTCGCTCATGGTTTCATGGCCGCTCCAAGGCTCGGGAATCATCATCATTACGGCATGCGGCAGGGATCGTCCAGTCTCAACCAGGAACTCCAGCGCCTGATCGAAGTCGGCAGAATCGCTGCCCCCCGGCGGGATGACCGGCAGGGTCTTCTTCACATCATCGAACATATCGCATTCGAACATGGCTTCCCGCGCCGCCATCCAGTTCTTGTTGCCCCGGATGGTATTGATCTCACCATTATGGGCGATCATACGCATGGGCTGGGCTCGCCCCCAGGAAGGAAAGGTATTGGTGCTGTAACGTGAATGAACCAGCGCCAGGCCCGATTTCATGCGCGGGTCCTGGATATCCAGGAAATATTTCTCTACCTGGGGGGCCATCAGTTGACCTTTGTAGACAAATGTTTTACTGGACAGACTGCAGATGTAATAAGACTCGTAAAGCTCCCCAAGACCCGAGGCACGGATGGCTTGCCCAGCCTGCTTTCGGACTACGTAAAGTTTGCGTTCGAATTTCCCCTGATCCTGGATACTCCCGGCCCCAATGAAAATCTGACGTATATCCGGTTCCACCTGGCGGGAAACTTCACCAATTTGAGTATTATCTACCGGGACCTTGCGCCATCCGAGCATTTCCAGCCCTTCCCGGGCTGTCACCTGTTCGAATATCTCCATCAATTGTTGGCCCCGCTCATCTTTAGGCAAAAATACGAGACCCGTCCCATATTTACCTTCTGCAGGCAGGGATATTCCGGTTTTTTCACATTGAGCCCTAAAAAGCTCATGGGGGATCTGGATCAAAATCCCTGCCCCATCACCGGTTAAGGGATCGGCCCCTACCGCTCCTCTGTGCTCCAGGCGGTTTAATAATTCTAAACCCTGCCGGATAATATCATGCGACTTATCCCCCTTCATATGGGCGATAAAACCAACTCCACAGTTATCTTTCTCGTGGACAGGGTCGTAAAGTCCCTGCTTCTTGGGATATTGTTCTATATTCATTTTTTTATTGGTTGATTACAGGATCATGAAATTCTATAGAGATTTCGGCCAAAATCAAGGCCTGTCTGATTATTCTCCAGAACAACAATAAAAGCAAATAGTGTGCCAGACAAACAAACCCTTTTATCTCAATGGATTAATCTAATAAAACAAAAACTATGTTTCTTTTGTATACTAATTTATATAAACTTTTTACTCATTTTCAGGATGAATTAAGAGATTGCATGTTTTTCAGGATTTCAAGGCAACCATTTGATTTTAATATATTTTACATACACGTTCTGGTAAAAAGGTTAAAGGTCGGTTATGAACGGACACACCCCATACAGCCAGCCGTTCTACCTTGGTTGATCAAATTTCAATTGCGATGGCCCAGGGCTCCCTCGCTTGGTGTGACCCCTTAGTTAATTGAGCAACCCTTTCTGTGATTCGGAGGTTCATTATGATTGTCGGCGAAGTCATGTCGAAAAAATTGATTACAATCAAGAAGTCAGATTCCTTGAAAAAGGCACAGGACCTCATGGTTGAAAAATCCATTCGCCATTTACCGGTAATGGACGGAACGGAACTCCTGGGAATCATCACAGAAAGCGATATCCGTTCCGCTTTTATAATAGGCAAAGGCTCCAAAACCCCTTCGGGTAAAATTATTGCCTTGAACCCCTCCAAAATGAAAGTTTCTGATTACATGACCCGCGATCCGATGGTGGTGGTACCGGAAACCCATATCGAAGATGCGGCATTGATCATCTACAAGTACAAAATCGGCGCCTTACCGGTGATAAAGCGCAACAAATTGGTGGGCATAATCTCCATCATGGATATTCTGGGAATTTTCGTGGACTTGATGGGGATTATTCATTCCAGCTCTCGCGTGGACGTGGTGATGGACAAAAATCCCAAGAATTTTGAAAAGGTTTCCAACATCATTCACAAGGAAAATCTGAATATCATCAGTGTCGGTATGGCGCCCCATGGAGCAGGAGGCCAAAAACAGGTCTATTTTTTTCGTCTGGATTTGTGCGATACCAAAAATGTCGTCGAAAAAATAGAAAACGCCGGATTTAAAGTTATAAGCGCCATCAACTAATTGCATTTGAATTCATTTTCTGACAACCGAAACCCAGAACCGGGGGCATTTTTTCATGTCAGACAATCAAGTAATCATATTCGACACCACCTTGAGAGACGGTGGTCAGTGCCGGGGCAACCCGCTCACTCCTGAGGAAAAACTTAAGGCCGCACACCAGTTGGCGCAACTGAAAGTGGATGTGATCGAAGCCGGATTTCCCGCCGCGTCAAAGGCCGATTATGAATCGTTGAAAATGCTCGCCGGTGAAATCAAGAAAGTCACGTTAGCGGGGCTGGCGCGTGCTTCGGAAAAGGATATTGAACAGGCCGCACGGGCCCTGGAAAAGTCGGATTCGGCCAGAATTCACATTTTCATTTCCACATCTAAAGTGAAGTCTGAAAGCGCAACTAAGGCAGATATAGAGGATGTCATAAATAAATCGGTTAAGGCCGTTGAGGGTGCCCGTAAATATTTCCAGGATATTGAATTTTCACCTCATAACGCCACTCTGCTGGAGGAATCATTCCTTGTGGATATGAGTCGGGCCGTTATTGCCGCAGGAGCGACAACTCTCAATATTTCCGACACGGTGGGATACGCGGTCCCAGATCAATTCGGAAACCTGATCCGATCCCTCCGCAAGCAGATCCCGAATATCGACCAGGCAGTTCTCAGCGTGCATTGCCACAACGATCTTGGTATGGCCGTGGCCAATTCCCTCGCCGCCATCCAGGCCGGGGCCCGGCAGGTCGAATGCACGGTCAACGGCATTGGCGAACGGGCGGGCAACGCCGCAATGGAGGAAATCGTCATGGCTCTTCGTACCCGGAAGGACGTTTTCGGGGTGAATTGCGGCATTGATTCCCGTCAAATAAGGGAAACCAGCCGGATAATCAGCGAAATCACCGGCTATCCTGTTCCCCGCAACAAAGCTATTGTAGGCGCGGAAGCTCTGGATTATGACACCGGAATGTTTCAAAGCGGCTTTTCTAAAACGGAAAGCTATGAGATGATAAAAGCCGAGGATATTGGCTCACAATAACAAATCTGTTTTTTTGGAGGATAGGAACCCGAACCATGCAACCGGAACGACTCATTATATTCGACACCACTTTAAGAGACGGGGAACAGTGCCCTGGCGCCAGCATGAACAACAAGGAAAAGTTGGAAATCGCGCGGCAACTGGCTCTATTGAAAGTGGACGTCATCGAGGCGGGCTTTCCAGTGGCATCTCCGGGCGACTTCGAATCGGTCCAGCAAATCGCGAACGAAATCAAGGGCTCCTCCATAGCGGGTCTTGCCCGCGCGTTGGAAAAAGA
>Ga0224501_10001636_pt1 | contig 17358 bp, 10 predicted proteins | sample SF_Oct11_sed_USG_4_FD_169105 | JGI IMG/M metagenome (GOLD analysis project Ga0224501, IMG submission 169105) | Sediment microbial communities from San Francisco Bay, California, United States - SF_Oct11_sed_USGS_8_1 | ecosystem: Environmental > Aquatic > Marine > Sediment | place: USA... | reverse complement strand
CGGTGGTTTTTTCGCAGCATTCCTCATGCAGGTTCTTGGTTAGCGGTCAGTCAATCTAAGACCTTTGTTTACACAACACCCATCAAAACTCGGCTACTGTTTAGCACAAGAAGGGTGGATACTTGACCCTTATTCACCGGCTGGGATCTTAGTTATTCCTCGGTGACCAGGAAGCATGCTAGCACATTCTCACCAAGTTACCTATAGAAAAAAACATAATAATATCATACAATGTTGTAACGGCTTGGGATACTAGATTCTTTCTCTTTTGGTGTTGAGTAGTTACAGAAGTGACTGGTCACTGGTTACTAGTTACAGGCATGAAAGCAAAACCTTGATTCATAGCTCTATTGGTTCTTATCTGTTATCCGTTTAAATACATGTCGATAACACGACATGGTTAAACCATGGACATAGAAAACTTATATATGTCTATGAGGTATATGGATTAGCTGAGTGCAGGCTATGAATTATAGCTTTTACTTGTAGTAACTTTGTCGCTGTTGTCCGCCTCTGCCTATTGTGAACATGTCTCTCTTGCAGTACTACAAAGAAGAGAAAAACATCACGGATTTGGACAAACTCTTCACAGAACAAATTCTGAATTTTGTGAATATGGTTTTCACAAGCGTATTTACGGTGGAATGCATTCTCAAGATTTTTGCATTCAATCCAAAGGTTTGTCTCACGTGTGCCCATAACTTTTTTCCTGGAGAGGCTTCGCATTTTTTGGAGTTGCCCACTATCGGAAGTGGAAGCTCCTGAAGTGCCGACTCTCCGCATTATTTTCTGCACTACCTCACCCTGTTTCCTTCTTATCACCAGTCGTATTCGGAAGAGCCGCAATTATCACGAGATGTACTTAACTATATAAACATGCTGTTCACGGCCATGTTTACTGTTGAGTGCATTCTCAAGATATTCGCCGCCAGCAAGGTAACTAGGTTGAGGGGAAAAATAGCCGTGTTACACTGAGAAAATAAAAATCATTTCCAAAATAATCTTATCCGGTTGGCCACACCTCTTTCAAGTGATTGGCCACTACCCTCTACTCAGGTTGGCCAGTGTCTAGTAGAACCACACCCCTTTCACCTGAATGGCCGAGACCCATTCGATCAATTGTTGATGTTCTTTTCACTTGATTAGTCACACCCTCTCACCCGATTGGCCGCGCCACTCTCATGAGATTGGGTAAAATCCTCTCATCCAATTAGTTGCTGGAGATAATAGGCACGCCCCTCTCACTCAATTGGTCCCAGGTTTTATTGAGCAGTTGACTCTCAGTGTGTCGCGGCTGAGCCGTTGTTAGCCGGTAGCGCCGCTTCCATACCTAATAGCTACCAGTCTCTGGCGAAAGTCTCCAGTAGTGATTTTAATCCTCCCACTAACATCCAATTTATACTCATTACTAAAGAAGCCATTCATTACCTAACCTATGTCATATATGTATTCTTTGTATAGGCGAATAGGCATAGACTTTAGACAGTTGATAGTATTCTTGGGATTTAAGCCTCACGCTGTCAACCTGCCCATAACCTTGGAGGTCATCATTTCTGGAGATTTTACCGAATGAGCAATTCCGACTGGCTAATTCCGCGCTTCAGTCGTTGGCGCGACTAGACGCTCTGAGTATTGTTCTTCAATAAAAGCTCCACCTTCCTATCGTAGGCTAACTCTAACGCCTCAAAAGTTGCATGGAAAGACAACTCCTCTAATGTCTCAAAAGGGGCACGGAAAAACAATTCATCTCATGGTCGCTTGGTGTATGAAAAGGCGAATTTTCCAACGGTCAACTGGTGCATGGGGAAGCAACTCCTCTAATGCCTCAATAAGTGCATGGGAAGACCACTCTTTGCTTTACCTGCAATCGCTCAAAATTGGGAGTGCCATACGTTGCAATGTGTAAGGAAAATTTGCTCTGTTTGCGTCAATCTAACTACTGAGCCTCTGTAAAAAATAGACTTACATGTATTGCCTGTACTTATCCATCAATATACAGTACTCTTCCTAAGCGTATATCACTAACCTTTTATGCCATGTATATGATATGCTTCGGAGCATAATACTTTGCTGCTGGGCTTGTTTTAATTCAGTTCAGTCAATGTCAGCTGTATGCATGCCGGTTACTCATCCTTTTGCCAACAAAAATAGACAAGGGTATTTATACTCATAAAATATATATTCATTTTAATAATGAGACTTACACTGCAGCTACTAGGCTCTTCCATTCGTTAAACTCAGTTAAATTTATCTTAGGCGATTGCCAGAAAGGGCACGGGGAGAATACAAATGAAATCAAGAAGATTTTGACAAGACAGTGTTTTTGGTTTCTCGGATTGGCAAGTGTGTGGCATAAATTACCATTAAAATGTTATTTTAGATTTTGATTTGTTTTTGAATGGAGGTGCTTTTTCTTTGAGAAGGGAGAATCACACACATCAGAAGTGTATTTAACATAAAAAGTAATTAAATAAATAAAACTGTCTTACCCGATATTTGTATCAACTATAGCAGTTTTTTATTTTTTTCAGAACTACTTTAGAGATGCGTGGAACGCCTTCGATTTTATCACTGTAGTTGGAAGCATAGTGGATATCTTTGTGTCAAATCTCTCGGTAAGTCCTGTTACAATTCCCTGTGAGAGCCTGAATTATACAACCCTATCCACAGGACTGTCAAAAGAGTCTCATGATGGAACTAACTATACAGGGCTCTAACCAATTATACAGGGTTCTAACCAACTATGGGGGCTCTCACTAACTATTGAGGGCTCTAACCAACCAGCGGGGCTCTAGCCAACTACAAAGGGCTTTAGCCAACTACTGGGAGCTCTAGCCAACTATCATGGGGCTTAAACCAACTTTAATGATCAAGCTTGTCCCTTACTTAACCAATTGCCAAATGGGGAAGTAGCTGTTAAAGACCCAACTTGTACTGGTACCGGTGTAACTAAGATGGAGTGCCACTCCTCTTTCTTACTGCCTTCCCCTTCCCCTGCTCTGAAGAGGGACAGATAGCAAATCCCCAGTGATGAATGCTCTAACCAGTCAGCCACAGTGCCACCCTAGGCTATATCGGGCTCTAACGAATTTACTATGAAAAAGATTTCATTCGTAGTCAGGCAATGCAGGCAATACTTCGTCTGACTACAACTCAAGTTGTTAACAGCAATCCACTCATTAGTTGCTAAACCTTAGACAAAATCAGTGACATTAACTTGTGTCACTGAAAGGACCTTGCCGCGCTGTATTCTTTAGGAGTTGTGTTTCCTTGCCTATATGATTTCTGCGCTAACATTAGCAATGCATGAGAATTAAACTCGAGTTAGTCATTACAGATGAGCCCACAGGTATTTTTCCTTCATTGCTAGCTATGAGATGAACTGAAGCTGACATTAGACCTATTCTCAAAATCTCAATGATGCCATAGCCATCGTCACCATATCCCAAGAACAGTTTTACTGAATAGAGCCTGGAAAAAATCTCAAACTTCCCCGCTGTTTATGGTGATTGTGATTGGTCTTCACCCTTACTCTTCGATGTCCACAGGTTTTGTGGTGCCAGTGAGGGGAGATTGAGCCATTTTCTGCCACGCTGGCTCACGACGGGTTGGCAGAAAGTGATCAGTCAGGGAAAAATCCCTTGAAATACTCCGCCATGGGTGGGAAATTAACCCGGCCACAAGGAGGATAGACAGTGAGATTCATTCAGTTTCCCGTTGAGCTATAACTCTTAGGCACTAAAGATTCCACCGTTACGTTACGATAATAAACTGCATGGAATCAAATACCCTAACTTTTTTGTTAATTGCTTCTGAATTGTCATGTACCACAATGATCACACAAAAGCCCTAATAAGCTAACCATGTACCACACCGATGTGTTCTCACATTCCTTCTTGTCATATTTTGGCTGATAAATTTACCATCCTATCATTGGGATTTCGAGGATAGGTTTGAGTACATCATAAATCTGACTCACAAACAAATCCCGGGTGCTGTGTTTTGCATATCGAACATGACATTCCCATTTAGCATTGAATGTGCTGGCGGACTCCGCATGTATCATAGACACGTATTATTGATGACTCCGCATGTATTATAGATGTCGTTCTAATAATAACACTTATATTATTATTTTTCTATAGAATATGGTAAGTTTAACTCTTCACTTTATCAAACGTCTATTTGAGAAGAATCACCGTTATGGGTGGAGTACTCTGCCTGCTGTGTCATTAAATATACAGATATAAAAACTAGAGTGGTGTGCATTCGAATGTGCCAAGGACAAATGGATGTTTTCGGATAAGCGAGTGTCCGATTGTTGCCATCCTGCTGCAAAGTCAGAGCACCGGGAACATATTAAGCTGAATATCCACATTAAAGCTTGCCTCTCGCATGAATGCTTAAGAGGAGAGAAATGAGCAGAGATTAAATGAGAGTGAGAAAAATAGGTTGACTTCATTTTAAATATTTTTGCTGCGTGCTAAACAGCAGATTAGCCTACCTCTTTTTTAAATGTGTACAAAATTTAGGGAAATTGACTAATACGAAGTAAAAAAACTTGACACACTGTGTCACATTTGATGTCTGTTCGAGCCGGAAAATAAAGGAAACTCACACTTTTCCTCTATCAAAAGAAGCAAATATTACGCCTGTGTCACTTGGCTAAGTGTTTGGCTTTGGAATCTTTATAAAAAGATTTTATCTGGCAGTGTAAATGTGTTACAGCAACACTCGCTTGTCTCAAAATGCCTATCATGTCATTCTGCCAGCCGAATGACATGGCCTTGGCCAAGCTGTCCGATTCCAGTTACGTCTGTTTTTTACGAATCCGTAAAAACTTTCAAACAGCGTTGGCCGTAACAAACTAACCATTGCACTGTGTCAACATCGCAGTTTTATTAAACTCCTACTGGGTCGTTATAGGCTTCAAGCCATGGGCGTTGCGCATTGTTGGGTTTATGCGCGAATGTTTATTGAGGAATCCTTAACCAGCGATCGACTTTATCAACAAGAAAAGTCTGTATGAAATTACAGCGAATGATGGTTGATCGAGGATCGACAGTGACATGAGTGTCACTGTCTAGCTCAATCCTTGTTCAGTGACATAAATGTCACTGAGTTAGACAACTCGATAATTCGAGGCGACCTCTCGGATGTTTGAGGAGTCTTGAAACGATCATCGGATATTAGCATTGTTACTAACATGGACCACTGAGAGGTTTCTTGCCTGACAGCGAAATAATTTGAGATGAACATTGAAGGAATATCTTGTTTCAATCTACATTTGACGCCATCTGCCCCCATATGATTTTCATCCATCGTCACTACACAAATATTAGTCGAAGGATTCCATCGATGAACATTCTCGTATAAACTCAAACACATCTGCGAAACTTTACCAGGCAGAGTACTTCATCACAAAGTTTTATATTCCGTTATAAGTTAAGCAAAGGCCTTTTAGTTTCTGTACATAAAATGTAGATATGAAGCCACAAGTGTCAATTTTTATAATGCTACGTAGTTAGTGTTATGATTTGCATTATTCAATGACTTGAGTGATCCACAAACAATTAATTGCACCCTTCTCAATTCCGCCCAGTTTAGTTACTAGTAAACTTGCTCCCACAATATACCTGAATGATTCAGTCACACAAACTCTTTGGCACCTGATGCATTTGATTATGGGCACTTAATACATTCTTTTTGGCACTGATCGCAAATCACTCTGCCCTCATTTTACTAAGAAACTGTACAATGACCTTTCCCCATTTCATGTCATCAGTTACGAGCTAACAATCTATGAGTAATCTGAATGGTTAGCTATGACACGTTCTAAACTTTCGATCACTGGTCACACGGGCACATTGTATCATCTTAACATGCCTATTGATTCATTCATTCTTCCTGCAGAATGATCCACCGGTAATATAAAACATGAGTTCGTTCGCTTGCTCACACACGCAGACACTTTACAACTATCTAACAAAATGAGGATGTGATATTTCCGGCTTTACACTTTGATCACACTGATAGCTTTAACTATTAACTTCAGTGCTGCATAAACTATAAAACAATTCACTGATGCATGGTTCATGTTATTTGTGAATCGGTCACATATTAGAGCATGGCCCATTTTCACATTTCCTCTTCATTATCATTTGGTACACTGCGTGATGTTTGTGGATTGTCTTCACTTTAACTCTTTTGTGCAGAAGGATGATTCTGGCGATGGAAAAGGCGTACTGGGTTCTCTACGACTTTTCCGAGCGGCCCGTCTCGTCAAACTTCTACGACAGAGTTACACAATCCGAACACTCCTATGGACATTTATACAATCTATCAAGGTACTGTCGTTAACTAGCCCCACACCTCTCGCTTTTACAGAAAGAAGGTCAGGGCAAGGAGAGTATAAACTTAGGATTTCTTCGATTGTTCCGAGCGGCACGATTGATCAAATTGCTTCGACAAAGTTACACGATTCGAACTCTTCTCTGGACATTCGTGCAGTCCATTAAGGTTTGACAGAGTGTTCTAGTTTAGTGCTTGCTTCACGTATATCTGGATGGCGTACGTTCAACACTTTTCTTTGGTTGCTTGCGTATCTTATCCGTTGTTTGCATTCGCTATTGTGGGTTTGCAATGGTTTTGTTTCTCATCCACTAATGGCTTACGAATTCTAGAAATCTTTCTGCTTATGATATGAGCAACTCTTGTAAGCTTAATTTCTAGCTTCATACTAACTCAGTTTACTCCTCCAGACGGATGAGTCATAATCATTGTGACCTTGAACTATGAAAGCTCTTAACCGTCCTTTAGTAAGCGCATAGAATGATTTGAACCATACCGACTTATTGAGGGGTTGGCCTTTGCCCACCATTTTAGAGTCGCTAAGAAATTTCAAACTATAAACAGAGCGTCAATGCGTCTTCTGCGCCGAAGGAACCAAATAATACAGGGCTCGAAATTATAGAAATGACTATGCAAATAAAGAGTGTATCTCATACTCAATACAACAGATCAAGTCATGACATACTGCAGCAGTAAATGATGCAGACTGTCGCTTGTCCCATTACAACCATAGTTGTGTAGCAATGCAATCATATTAGTTACTAAGCTATAGACTAAACCACATTCCTTAAGAGTTGTCCTTCCTTACACACCACTGGGTTGTAATGAGAGCTGGTAATTGGCTGGTTATTAAAACGACCTTGGCCCCATAAAAATAACACTGCATTTTATTTGTTTCTATGGGTTTTTACAAATTGTCACAGGCATGACACATTATATTGCTGTATAATTGTTATATTGTGTGCAGGGTGATTAACACGGATAATGTATTATAGGAAAATAGATAAAAAATAAATAGGTTCTAATCTGCTAATCAAAAATTCCGTTGGATACTAATTGAACGTCTAACTAGCCGTTGGGTCCTGTAGTAAGGTCCATGCTGGCTGTCAAACTGCAGTCAAACATTGGCTTTTGAACATTCTTACTGCCTTTTTATTGGCTCCTACAATCACAAAACCTCACATAACATCATGATAGAGCCCTAGGTGCCTCCATTGTTTGATCTTATCAGGACATACCCAACAGTCTCACAATGAGATTTCACTGGCAGGTTGTCCTTGTTCGAAGGTTAGGATTATTATGTATGGGCAAGGCTCAATTCGATGTTTTCTACTCGGGTGTTTGACCATCCTATCTATCTAACATTTTAAGCCGGAGGCTTTTTGGATTAGTAGGAGCCAGGAATTATATGAGGAGCTCATTGTCATGATGGGCACTCACTATGACTTGACTAGGGCACGAATCTAGCACCTTCGGTTTTGACCCAAACGCTTTAGCCATTGAGCTATCCCGTTATCCCGTAAAACGACTCACATGTCAAATTGCTTACTAGCCGAACCCCTTTTCCATACATGTTGGAAATTGGAAGGTTACTAACACAGAATGTTTATCTAGCCTAATTGGAGTTTAGAGGGTCATACCTCATATAGGTCTGGGAATTAGATCCCCGACATATCAACATATCTATTTTCTACTGGGTTCAGATAGATTGACTCCTCTCTAGTGCTTACTGGAGCTGCTACGTCATTCTGTAAAAATGAGCTTAGTTGTGACACGCTCGCTCGCTCGGTGCATACATGGCTGGTCAGTTGGCTAAGTCAATCACAGGCTTCATACAGGTCGACTCTCAGTCTGAATAGATAACTGTTTTTTCGGCTAATGAGGGATCACTCGATCGCATATCCATGATTGTATAGAATACGGAATAACCCCTTGTCTGAAGCACTATGGGATAGAGGGATAGTTGGGTGGCTCGAGCATTATGGACTATTGAGATAGTTCAGTAGCTAAATCACTATCGGATAACAAGATAGCCCTGTGGCTAGAGCATTGTCATGGATAGCAAGATAGTTTAGTGTCCTGAGCTCAGTAACATGGTCGAATACCAGCGTCGAAGGATAAACGAAGTTTTACCGCATTAGTTTTCTGTTGTGAAACCATTGCATTGGACACTGAGTTTGGGTCTGGAGGTGTGTCTTTCTGGCGACTCGAGTTAGTTCGGGAGATGACCGTATTCTCATAGACATCCTCTCTTGGCAATCTATGATGGCCAGCGGAAGTTATGCCACTGTAAAAGAATAAACACATGTACATGTATTTTAAACATTACATGATAGAGCAAAATGGTAGGCCTACATTATACAGGCACATGTGCTATATGATGAGGAGATGGGGGCTGTGGCTCAGTGGATAGCACACCGGACTTATTGGATAGCACACTGGGGTTAGTGGATGGCACACTGGGCTTAGTGGATGGCACACTGGGCTTAGTAGATAGCACACTGACCTTAGTTGATAGCATACCGGACTTAGTGAATAGCACTCTGGATTTATTGCGTATCACAATAGGTTAGTGGACAGTCCACTGGGCTTAGGATCAAGCAGATGCCCCTGCTGTGGTTCAGTTCTTAGTCCGGGTACCATTTTGTTTTCTTTAAGCTCACTGGATTCAAATCACTCGCAGAGTTTAGCATCTCTACTGGGCACAATGAAAATAAATCTGCACATGGTAATTCTATCAGTGTTGAGGAAAGTCGTGACTTTTCATGGTTACAGAGCAGTATATAAACACTTACTCAACAGAGCTATATGCATCATCACATGCCACCATAACCACATCAGATGTTATGTACTACAAAACAGACCCCTCATACTTTCAACTAACTAAAAATTCTCAACATGATGGTATTAGATTAGATAAGATTTTTTCTCTCCTATCAATAGTATCGCTAATCCAGTTACTGTTCAATGCTGATGAACTTACCTCACTGGGTACAGTTGCTTGTACTGGAAGAGGTGATAATTTAGTATCTTCACTGAATGAAGTATTAGCGATAGAGTTGCCAGGCGAAACACGGTTTCTCCGAAGAGTTAAATCTCTTGTAGAGTTTGCCCTTGATCTTGTTTGTAAAAGTTCTTCTGCAAATTAGTTGTTTATGTATATGGGTATGTATAAATATAAGTACGAGCATAAGGATAGCTATAGGGATAGGCATCGATTTAGTCTTAGGTATATAAAGTAGAGGTACAAGGTATAGATATTATAAAGTATAGTTTTTGCTAGTGATTAACCTACCTCTAGACGGAGGCAAAGAGCCAGAGTTTGAAGCTTTTTCTCTCCGATTGTTTTTTGTTCTTGTCTGCTTCGCGATAGTCGGCAACTCAATGGCTTCTCTCGGCATTTTAGTTCTGTCCAGGCTGCCTGGCTTACTTTCAACATCTATAACTACATGTATGCAGAAGTATGGCTAAATTACCGACTGACCATGCTGGGTTCGAGTTCTAGTAAAGCCCGCTGTACAAACTATGAGGTCGTCACATGATTTCTAGCTAGACTCCAGTAAGCCTCAGGCTTAGGCGGTCCATTGAAAAGGATTGCCAAGGCCCCTAGTAGGTTGACCATTCTGCCCTCTGGCTTAGAAAAGTCAGTATTCATGTAATACATGTTAGCCGTAGGTTATACATGTAGCTAGTAAAACAGGCACAGCTTATGATAAGCATGATTTGATAAACCCACAGACAGTGTGATTGGTTATATCATCCCGAGTGAATCAAATGTTACTTAGCAAGGCTTAGAGTTATTGGAGTTAAACACAAGATCGAAGCATGGTGTCATTTGAATTGAGTTGCTAAATCTCACTGAGAAGATTGTATAAGATGTTTGATTTGATTTAATAATTTCATTTTACATGGATAGCTTAAACAAGACCAGAAGTTTTTTTTACATTAAGGTCGGTGAGGCGAAGAAAGCGTAAATCAAAGACATTAGTCCGGCAAATAGAGTCCGTTTGACAGTCCTGGTCAGCGTTTAAAACATCTATATCTTGTGTATCGCATAATTACGTAGCCGAGTGTTGAAATTATGTAAAGTTGTTGCATTTAAACGGTCTTGATTAAAAGGGTTCCAAAGTCTCGAAGCTGCAGCACTATGTTATAAGTAGCTGATAGATATTCAATTGTTTGTTCTTCACATTAAGCATATAAAATCTTGTTTAAAATTACACGCTGAATCGCTGCACTTAATTTGGAGCTTACAAATATTTCTCAAACTGTAACATGGATTAACAAATTAATTTTCATATGCTGAGCCCTATTACTTATATGCGCAATCGTCATATAGAATGTTATAGGACCAGCAATGGCTGTTTATACCCCAAACTGGCAAGGCAAATACCAACTTTACTTGTGATGATAAAAAAGGAGAGGGCAATGCCTCCACTTACCTGCGGTGGTGTAGAAGTTGCTAGGAGCTCTACTTTCCGAGTGTAACTTCTCCTCCACTAACGTTAACACCCTGCTGATGTGCTGATTTTTTGGACGAGACCTTCTATGAAAACGTAGAGACCAAGGGTTAGTTACTGGGAGAAACCCAGAAACCCAACCAACTCGTGTCTCTCAACACAGAACCCTTCTGATCATATATGTGGACTTGTGATGTTCTTACAGACCTTCATGGTTTGGCCATACCGCCCATTGGTAAACCAAATCCTGAAATCTGACTACAGGCTACCTTTGAAACTCCTAATCCGACAGCAAATCAGGTGTTCTTGGGATTTGCTCTAAGCATATTCTGATGAACCCAGGGCGGGGGCTGCTTGAGTTCGTGTAAAGTTGATCGTTTATAGTTGAGATAGCTGGATAGCTCAATGACAGAGCGCAGGGATCGCAACCTTGGCAGCCTTAATTTGAAATCAGATCACGTGTGCCACCGTTGTGAGTATGAGCTTCTAGCAATTATCAGTTTATCATAGCTCTTGCGCTCTAACAAGCCTCAGGCCTAGGGAGGTACTGCTAAGTAGGATGGCCAAGCCCCTGAGTAGAATTTTAAGAAAGAAAAGAAAATATGGAGAGGTGAATAAGAGTCAAATTGAACTTACCGATGGAAGTAAATCATAATGCTGATTGTCGCAAGGCAAACAAGGAGGAGTGTGGTAAGAACAGCTACCGCGACTGTTAACTCCAGTGTCTTTGAAGGATAATTTTCTCCCACCAGGGCAATCTTTGTTGTGTTCCCTCGAGTCGTTGACTGAATGGGTGTAAAGTGACCTTGAGTCGTTGACTGAATGGGTGTAAAGTGACCTTGAGTTACCTTAGTTACATTTGCAGGTGAAGTTACGTGTTTCTTCATTGTTGTTAATGCTTTTGTTGGTCTCAGTGTTGTTGATGGTTTTGTTATTATTCTGGGTGTTGAGGTTGCAGCTGTTGTTGATGAAGTGGTTTGTTTTTCCGTGATTGTGGTTGACAACACTGTTGTTGGTGTGGTTGATTTTGTTGTGCGTGTTAATGTAGGTATCATTGTGGTCATTGTAGTTCGAAGATCAGTGACTGTTGCTCGCTGTGTAGTTTGAGGTTGTGGAGTAGTAAATATTCTTGTCGTTGCTTGCTGAGTCGTACTCACTGTAGTTAGTAAAGCCACTGTAGTTCTGTTCTCAGCTGATGAAATCAAGCTACTCATGATTCAACACTCGTTCCTGTTTCTTCCACAATGAAAACACGGCCGACTCCTTCTCACCTTCGGTGTTGAATGATAACAAGACACTGTAGTCAGGAAAATCCCCAGACCATTGTTTTACTTCTTTCCTTATTCGATAGTACCAGCCTGGAGATAGTACCTACTGTCTCTCGAAAGATGATGGTACATTATCTGCTTACTTTATCTCAAATGTACCAGGGCATCCCTTATCTTTTAACAATAAACAATGGTTGAAATTAGGGTTATCTTACTGTTTCACAATGGCCATAGATTCACTTTCCAGGTTTTTAGATTATCTTAGTGTTTTCCTCGTAAGGAAACATTCACTCGGAGTACTACGTACGATCAGGTCTACTGCTAAAATCCGGTTGATTATCATGCGTTATCGTCATGGTGTTAAAGACTTTCTTAGTTGTTTCCGAAAGTTCCTGGTTTGAGAGATTTTGATTTACTGTAGGCCATGCTTTACACGTCACCAGCCGATGCCATCTGGAGACAAAATGATCTGTAGCAATTGTGGAGTGATCTCCCCTGGTTTCATTTGGAAATTTTTATTTCACGCGTTAAACTCGGATAGGTTCATAGCTTCTTTTCACATTAAAGTGTTTGAGCAAGTCTGTCACAGGTTTGGCATTGCGCGTATGCACTGTAAGGTTCATTGTTTATACAGTGGTAATCTGAAACTAATTAGACGGCTTAAAGCTTGTTAAAATTAAATTAACACAACACTATAGAGTTTGCGGGATTGTGTTTCCATATACATAAACCAAAAGTAGCCCCAAATTCCGCACGATGATACCTAGCTTATACGTAAATTCCTTTTTCTAGTTCAATCAATTGAGTCTGCCGCAATCATCGATGTTATGAACTATTATAGAAGACATATTCATATATTTGCACAAATATTGCGCACTGAATCGCCAGTAATACCAATCCAAAGTGAGCAATATTTTCATTGAGTGAGCGAATGGCTCACCTAGCGAGTCATATACTTTATTAGGTAGAATCGCTAAATTCAGGTTCTGTAGAGGGGTACACAACTCCGCAAATTCTCAACTGTTGCGATGTTTCCAGACCGAAGTTCCTTTAAGGCTAGTTTACAATATATACATTCTGGAGCCAGTTTATGAAGTTTAGTTTATTGTGGGTTAGGGGAATTAGAGAGACCTTGTGGCGCGTATGGGATGAAACGTCGCAATAGTAGCCAAAACAGTGGATACAGATGACTCCGCTTAATTCACAAACTCTGGTACAGCCATAGACATATATAATGCATATTATGTAAAATTATATGCGATATCTATTCTATATTTATGCTTTATAATGTGTATCATGTGTCTATAGGTACAAGCATTGTATAGACTATACACAGTTTTCTGCACTGTTTGTAGATAAAATCATTCTGTACTTTTTATCATTTTTTGCAGTATTTTAATCAATGCTTCACCTGTGTCACAGAAATCACATTGCATTCATTTTACCTAAATGCCTGCTTGTTGTGCATGTTGTTCTTTCTTTGGTTGATGTCAAGTTTGGCGTTAGAGTGAAGTGTTAGAAGTGCTTATGATTAGAAGCCAAATTCCTTGCTGCACTTGGCAGCTACTCTGTGCTAGGTATCATCTCCCTGCTAGGCAGTGGGTCTGCACTTATCTTGTGAAATTCTCAAACTTTTGGTCTTTCAGCAGCTGTGGATATAATGAGTCACATACAATGTTTACAGGAAAAAATGAAGGAGCTCATTGGGTATAGAATGCTTTGGTCAAAATTGGGAGATTCTGGATTCGATTATTAGTCTTTATGAGCACCCACTGTGAGAATAAGCTCCTCACATAACTCCTAGCTCCTATAGCTCCAGAACAAGCCTGCAGCTTAAGAAGTCTGCCCAATAGGAAGACCAGTGACCTTTATGTCACTGGGAAGGCTCAGTGCTCGAGTAGAACAATGAAATAAAATAAAATTGAAATGATTACCAGAAACGGAATTGATTCACATACCTTCGTTTTGTTACTAGGCTCTCCCATACGTCTGTCTGTTAATCCTGATGCTGTTTTTCATCTACGCGATCGTCGCCATGCAGATCTTCGGAAATATAGATCTTCAGCCCGTACCTGATTCAGCCATCAATCGACATAACAACTTTCAGAATATATTCAGCTCCATTATCTTACTATTCAGGTCAGTGCACAGTAATGCGTGTGAGAGAACGACTCCGTAATGACAACTATTACGAGGACTCTAGATCATGTAGTCATCATGGAGTTGCTCTCTCCTGTCCAAGATCTCAATTGAGAGTGTTGCAACCTCCATCCCAGATAAAGAATATTATTGTGACCTTTATCCCAGATATGAATTAATTACGGTTATTATGGTCTGTTTTGCAGATGTGCCACAGGAGAAGCTTGGCAGCAGATAATGCTCTCCTGTCTGTCCGGATCACCGTGTGATCCTAAGTCAGGAATGGAGGGTAATGATTGTGGACTTGACTTTGCCTATCCATACTTCACTAGCTTTATCTTCCTCAGCTCATTCCTGGTACGCATTTACCCCATCTTATGCTTATCTCATATTTGCATGAGACTAAAATTTGTTCTTTTGTGACACATTGCCACAGAACTTTATTATGAAGTTACCTGGTAGAGACCTGTCTGTTCACCAGATATGGGTTAGCAAGGAGCATTGCTTGTGGTTGCAGTATTAATACCGAATCGTATATATAGTGAGGCCTCTTTGTTTTGAGCTAGGATTGATGTGAGAAGCTTATTGCACTCACAATGGGATAGTAGGATAGCTCAGCGATAGAGCGCTGGCAATCTTAAACACCTGATTTAGAATACCAGTTACAGCGGTTATGAGTATGAGCTCCTCGCTTCAATCCTAGCTGAAGAAAAGACAAGCCTCACTATGAGATAGAGTATTGAAACTGACCAGCTCATGATGCTTGCTGCTAAACCATAACTGGTGACAACAGGCAACTATCTATCTAATCTGCCAAGTTCGCCATGATGGTGCGATGATACAAGAAAAACAAAAGTACATGGGAATACAACTCTGCATAAGCAACAACCTCCACTTATACTTGTCAGAGACATAGTCATGTACTATTAACATGCCAAGTCTCCGAGCAAAAGAACAACTTCTAAAAAGCTATGGCAGAAAAGGATAAAGGCTGTCCTTTCCGTATGGTCTTGTGGGGGAAGTGGCTGCTAAAGAGCCAACTTGTACCGGCAATGGTGTAACTGAGGTGGGGCGCCACTCCTCTTCATCACCGCCTTCACCTTCCCCTGCTCTGGAAACAGTTGGGTACCGATTTCCTGCTGGATGATTGGGAAGACTTTTTGTAACAAACCGAGACGTTCAGTGCCAGTAGCAAGTGTAAGCCCATTCTTCTGTACTCTGACTACCAACCATTGTAGATGTTGAATCTGTTTGTTGCCGTTATCATGGATAACTTTGATTATCTAACTCGAGATGCCTCCATTTTGGGACCCCATCATCTGGACGAGTTCATTCGTGTCTGGTCTGAGTACGATCCAGCTGCTACGTAAGTCATATCCTTCATTTAGTTATTGCAGTGGTTATTACACCAAGATAACAAATTCGACCTGTTTTTTTGGAAACACAATGTTGCATTCCCTACCTCTGTTGGGAGAACTAGATGGGTCAACGCAGACACACGACAATATAACATGCCAGGAAATAAACAGAACAAGATGTGTTTGCGTCACAACTGCAATCATAGAAATGAAATAAGTTGGCTCGCTTCTTGCAATGTGACGCGATGCATTGCTAAAAAACATAATGGAGTAAGACTTTCCCTAAAACCCCCTTGTTGATTCTATTTTCAGGTCACGGATTCATTACACTGATATGTATGAGATGCTGAGAAAAATGGAACCACCTGTCGGCTTTGGCAAGAACTGTCCGTACAGATTAGCATACAGGGTATGATAACTCCCAAGTGTGTATAGTTACCTTAGACTTGCGGCGGGGTCAGTACCATTGTATTCTGCGGAATCGCTATAGATCTTATTGCGCTGACAAACCTTCCCTGGCTTCTCCATCAACAATTGCTGCTATTTATTACCAGGTGGCTTGTCTTTTCAGCAATCTCAACAGGGAAAAGTCCGACCACCTAACTTTGATCATGTTTGGAGTTATCCCCACTCAGTGGTAGAAGAGCTGGAATAGATACTGATAACTCATTACGTGCATTCACGAGCTCGGTTATTTCGTGATCGAAATGGATTCCTCACTACTACCCTGTGTTCGAGTGATTGCTACCAAAGTTTTGTTTAAAATTTCGGTCGTAATCATGCGAATACCTCTATTATTTACTGACTGGCTGTCTCGCTTTGCAGAATTCATGTTTTTTTTTGACAGAAACTGATTAGGATGAATGTACCTGTCAGCAGGAACCAGACAGTTCATTTCAGAACCACTCTGTTTGCTTTGATCAGAGAAACGCTGTCCATTCACTGTGGCACAGGTAAACAGTGTTAATCATACTGTTACTATATCAGGGGTCAGGATAGCTCAGTTGGTAAGATTGTGGACTCACAAGCTAATGATTGCAGGTTCGAGTCTCTGTCAAATAATTGAGAAAAACAAAATAATGCACAACCATTGAAGAGAAGAAAACTCTAATCACAGTTTCATATGAGCGCAAATGATGTTTCCATAAAAGAGACTCCTAATTAATTTGAAGCCTTAGTCTAGTGACTTTTCAAGCAGGTTGCAAGTCTTTGTTGGGACTAAGTTATGAAAAGGCTTTTATCAATCTTGATGACACATAATCGCCAGCCAGCACTTGTTGACTTTACGAAATCATGATTCTGATGAGTTATATGTGTACTACAATATTTTGTATACCAGCGAATGTACCCTGTGTGAGGTTTTCAAGTCTCTTTGCAGTGGATCAGATGAATAGGCTGGATGAAGAATTGAAAAAGGTTATCCAGAATCTTTGGCCAGTTCAAGCTAAGAAGATGCTACCATTGTTAGTTCCTGCTAATGACGGTATGTTGATGATCAGCGGGTTGTCGCCTAAGATAAAGGAGCGTGTCTGTTAAAACATAGAGTTGAAGCGATGGCTTATAGTGTATACCGTACTAGATCATGGGCCTGGTGTGGCTTTAAATCCTGGCCTTGATTACCAGTTGGGGTGAAACTTGGCCTTTTGGAAAACTCTGGAGGAAGCCTGTGGATGAAGAAAAGCTGGACTTAAGCCGTTGATATGCAATAATTATTTGTTGCTGTAGAGTTGATGGGGGATCGAATGACCACAGGAAAGATTTACGCTGGTAAAATAATCCTGG
>Ga0224501_10001635_pt1 | contig 17361 bp, 16 predicted proteins | sample SF_Oct11_sed_USG_4_FD_169105 | JGI IMG/M metagenome (GOLD analysis project Ga0224501, IMG submission 169105) | Sediment microbial communities from San Francisco Bay, California, United States - SF_Oct11_sed_USGS_8_1 | ecosystem: Environmental > Aquatic > Marine > Sediment | place: USA... | reverse complement strand
AGAACTCTTGTCTTCTTTGCCAACGGTGCGGAAGAGTACGGATGGTCTGATACGGAATTTGCCTGGTGCATCGGTGCTTGGTCCGCAATAGCCAAGCAACATCCTGAATGGGCAGGCAAAACACTTGCATACTTCAATTGTGAAGGTGGCGGAACAATCAACGCAACGAGCGTACGCGCTTCAGGACTTCCTGAAACACAGAACTTCCGCAGTCGGTTATTACCTCTCTTCGACGAGTGGTTTACCAATAATGCACCATGGTCTGCATATTACTACCCGTCTTCTGCACGGACGAGCAGATTTCCCTCAACTTGGAACGACCAATTCAGTTTCGGCAGTGCAGGTGTTTCGCCTATGACTGTCGATAGCAGTAGATCGAACTATGCGGGGTATGATTACCACACAGCAAAAGACGACATGTATGGAATCTCTGCTGAGAGCCTTGCCATGAGCATCATAGCAAACGGTATTGCTGCTATTGAATTGGACAGATCAGTCCTCATACTATATAGCTTCGATAAGAGGGCTGATGACATGGAGCAGTCTATGGAAAAAGAGCTTTTGACTGAGGCTGGCATCAGTTATGGGCAAATTATCAGTAAGATCGATCGTTTTGGAAGAGTGGCCGCTGACGTTACAGATTTGATAGAATCTACCAAAGATCCCGAAAATGAACAGTGTGTAAACGATCTATTGCTTCAGACTGCGGATGTCCTTCTCTCTGAGCTCACCACGGTAGCTTGCTACACCTATGCGTATTATCCGCATCAGCATTACCAGGATGATAGCTGGTACTTGAGAGAAGGCATATGGGCGCTTGAAGAAGGAAACATTGACGCTGCACTCATGTGGCTATCATGGACCTACAATATGTGGACCGGTAGTTTGGTCAGCCGCGAGACTTACCAGGCTATGTACATAGACAGATGGGATCCGGATAGAGATGACTTGAACTGGGCTACAGGTCGTTTGGCAAGGGTCATGGACATATACGACGAATATGAATCGCTCGTACAAAAGAGAAATGATGGAATCACAGACTACTCTGACGAGATAGCCCTCCTCTGGGCGAAGTACGACACTGTCGTGGACAACTTCAAAGCTTCCTTGGACGACATGATGGATACTCTGGCGAGCGCAACTGATCTGCTTACTCAGGTCAAAGCACTGCTAAAGTAACATCCCAATAGATCAAAGAAAAACAACTTTCTCTCCCCCATTTTTTCCTGCAAGCAAAAAAGTCAACATTGAAATTGCGTAGCTACGCCAATATCATGTGATCTGAGATATTGTTCCCCAGAAGCAGTCTATAGTGTTCACGCTCACCCGGCTTTTGCACCCGTTCAACCTTACCCTGCGCAATCACAGTCTCGCCGGTTTCAGCCTGTTCACAGAACCTTCCACGAAAAGACACAATCTCTTCAATTGGCTCAACACGGGTTCCATCAATTACTTTTACGTCTTCAATCCTGTAACAACACGGAGTGAAAATCATCTCGGAATCGTCCACCACCTTGGCTTTGATTCTAGCGTAGCCAACACTCTTGTATCGAATACTGCCATATCGCTCCTCAACTTCGTTCCAGTCCTTCACGAACCGAACGAAATAGTCTCGCTCCGCGAACATGCCCTGCAAAACCTTTCGCGACTCGGTTCGAACAAAATCTTCGAAAGACGTGACGGTGTCTCTCGAACGAAAATCGAAGAGTTTCTTCAACTCGTCGGGGCGGTAGGGTCTAACCGGACTATTCTTGTCTTCTAGCAGAGATTTGAAGGCCGAGTAAACCCTGCAACAGCTTTTCGATCCGTAGATAACGGGGTCAACATCGGAAGTTGGAGTGTGAAGCTTCACTAGAATAGAGCCTGAAACGCCAAGTTTGCTCCAAGAAACTTTTGCTGTTTCTTTTAGAAGCTCCATAAGCTGTAATGCTTGATTTTCCAACTCGTCTAACTCGTCACTGTGAGCCAGTTCGTGCAAACGGTCAACTGGGCGATAATGACGCCTTACAGCCTTAACAGGAACCTCACACAGGTGTTCATCAAAAACTGAATCGTAAACTAGGTATTTTGAAAAAGATTTTTTCAGTAAGGCATAACGCTCAGAAAGAGAGTAGATCTTTCGGTACTTCACTTCGCCTCGTTTCCGGTCGGCTTTCGAGTCGGGCACAAAACGCGGGAAAGCAATAATTCTGTTGGGAGGATGCACTAGTCCCTTTACATCGAAAAGGATTTGATCAGTGGTTTCAATGACATCGCCTTCACGGGCTTCAATCTTCATTTTCCGAGCCTTCAGCCGTTCCGATTATAGGTTGCAGTTGAAGTTTGCGTGCGAACTTCCTATAGTTTTCTATGAAACAAACCTGCTTTGTAGAGAGCGTAGATTAACCCGACTCCAAACATTGTCGCAATAGCGGTTAATGCAATTCTTTCAACTACAGAGATGGGCAAAACATACATGAAAAGTGACGGAAAGTCCGGCAAGTTAAGTGCCGATAGGGAATTGTCAATGAAATCGTGTGGAATGAATAGGCCGACACTTCCGATGAATATAAGGTTTCCTAGCATGTGGTCCGCCATTAGTCCGCAGTAGCTTGCCAAGCCGACTGTAGCTACAAACTTGCCTTTGCCTCCTCCAAAAAGTCCATACAGCATCACAATGCCGCCAAGGAAGTAAAGAGGAAGAGAGATAGCTGAAATATTCCACGTCTCATCGAAGAATGGTCTCGATATTATGTATGAAAGAACCGCTATTGAAATTCCGCCGAGTATAAAATAAGGTCTTACCATCCATTTTCTTTCTTTTCCTTCTCTCGCCTCTCTGAAGAAACTTGAAATCCACTGTCCGGTGGCTAAGATTGCTACTAACCCAGCTATGTGAGGTATAGGATAGAGCAGAGCTCGCTGACCTACCCAAGTCATGTACCATCCGATAATAAGTACAGCAAGAATTGCGGCAGCTACTATCCAGCCTCTAACACTGTGACTGCGTGAACTGTAGTTCTTCTGGGTTAACAAACCTACCACCATAGCTGAAATTGCCGTGCAAAGAGAGGTGAGAATGCTGAACCAGCTATTTGCGGCGATAAATCCACCAAACAATGCTGCTAGGAAACCAAGATACGGACCGATAACCAAACCATAGATCGGTGCCATGGCAGCATCAAACTTAATCTGGCCTTGGCCTCCTATGATTGGGATTCCAGGGACAAACTTGCACACAATAAAAGACAAAGCAGCAAAAACAGCAACAAAAGCTACGTCTCGCGTGGACAGCCTGTATTCACTCATGGCTAACTCGTCCTAGTGTAAACAGTTACGTGGATGTGTAAAAAATTACACTCGATATATATGCTTTGCCCTTAGCCATCCCCCTTTTTTCTGCCGTTCCGTTGCCAGTTGATAGAAATTTTGTTTTGCCCAGAAAACTCGAAGCAGCCTTCAGAAAACTGACACGCCCAACACTCATTTGTGCCACTATACATTTTTCTTCTGTTCAACTATACTACTGGTGTTGAGGGGAACGTCGTCTTGACTAGAGACCACACCTGTGAAAAATTTCAGACGAGCGAACACGTTTCTAGATGCTTGCAACTCGCGATTCTTCTTGAGGTGAGTGCCTATCCGAAACCAGGAAACGTCCACAGAACAACTGATTTCAAAGAAACCAGATACGAGCATTTTCTTGCTTCCGCCGTTGCTGTAGCACCTCACTTCAGATCGGCGGCTGAACAGGGAATAAGGGTTTCAGCTGGGAAAATCAGTCCATGCGAGGTTGGAATCGGAGACACAATTAAAAACGCAGTTATGAGTGTGGGTGAATGGCAAGGTGGCGGAAACACTCTTTTAGGATCTATAATTCTGCTCTCACCAATTGCAGTTGCGGCTGGGATGACGCTTGCCGAAGAAGCGTTTTCTCTCGTTAAGCTCAGGGAAAAAATGAGGGTGGTTGTTGAGTCCAGCACTCCGGCGGATGCGGTGGCTGTTTACGACGCCATTGGAACCGCAAAGCCTGGTGGGCTGGGCGGGGCACCAAAACTTGATGTAACTGACCCTGCTTCGAGGCAGAAAATTCTGGAAGGTGAGGTAACCCTTTTCGATGTGTTCAAAATCGCTTCGGGATACGATTCCATAGCCAGTGAGTGGATAAACAACTATTCCGTCACCTTTGACCTAGGCTATCCCTACTTTGATCAACAGCTTGAGGAGACGAGGGATGTTAACACGGCGACGGTGCATACGTTTCTTAAGATTCTGTCAGAGGTGCCAGACACTCTTATCGCCAGAAAGGTGGGTCTAGCCAAGGCGAAAGAGGTTTCAGCACAAGTCAGGCAGGTTTTAGAGGCGGGTGGGCTGACCACTCCATCTGGTAGAGACAGCCTCTGGAAACTTGACGAAAAACTCAGAGACCCAGCTCACCAGTTAAACCCTGGAACAACAGCCGATATCACCGCGGCGGTTTTAACCGTCAGCATTTTGAAGGGATACAGACCATAACTACGTACGTTCACGCGCGCAAAGGAGAATCGCCCGTTATATCAACTGTTCAGCTTCAACCTCCCTTATTTTCACTCAATAACAGTTTAATACACCTTTGATTAAATGTCGTATTAGAGGGGAAACCACTATGGCTGAAATGGGCATCAGAGCACGAATGTTCGTAAAGGACATCATGACCAGCCCCGTCATTACAATTGATGAGGACGCATCCGTAAACGAGGCTGCGCAACTCATGGACACGAACAAAGTGGGCTGCATCATCGTAACCAGCAAGAAAGGAAAGCCTCTGGGCATCATCACCGAGAGAGACCTTGTTACACGAGTCTTGGCCAAAAACGCTATACCAAGCAAGCTAGCCGTCAGAGAGGTAATGACCTCCCCACTAATCACTGTAGATCCCGATGAAACCTTGAGTGAAACCGCTAGAAGGATGAGTCGGCTCAACATTCGGAGGTTAGGAGTCATATACAAAGGGAACCTCCTTGGCCTAGTCTCCAGTAAAGACATCCTAGCCATCACACCTGAACTCATAGAGATCATACAGGAGAAAGCCCGCATCGAAGGAGGAACTGAGGTAAAAGAAGCTGCATGGCATCCGCCTTTAGCAGGATATTGCGATCAGTGTGGACAATGGTCCGACGACCTCCAAGAAGTCGAGGGCGATTTTCTCTGTGAGAATTGTCGAACAGAACTCAGGGCTGAGTACTGAGATCAGTTGCTTGCGTGTGAAATAAGTAACGGATCGAAAGTGGTTGAAGCTATCAAGAGTATTCTATAGATTTGTCAGGGTTTATGGGTGACTATCTTTTCGTAACTAGGATAATGAACGTGACATAACGAATGTGAAGAATTGTAGTTAATCGTCTGATGTTTCTTCTAGTTCTGACAGGTATTTTAGTGACAGAGGTTTAACAGTTCCTCCCTCTAAACTAATGAGCATGAAGTTGTAGCCTCCTATGTCATCTCCCCATTTCAACAAGTTTTCTGAAAGGAAATTGGAATAATCCGTGTAATTCTTGTGCAGAGATATTATTACTCCATCCATTCCCATACCTTGACCTCTTGATGCAAATATGACATTAGGACACCTCTCCAACCATTTTTCTGCTTTTTCCTCTAAACCTTCAATTGCCATTCCCCTTCTGCATTCAACAAAAGAAATCGCCAAAATTTCATATCCCATTTTGGCAAAGTCTGGTATCACAGTAAATTCTCGTACCACCCCTTCCTCTACAAGTCTATTTCTCATCCTTGTTATAGTCGGCTGCGACACTCCTATGACCTTTGCTATTTCCCTATCACTCCTCTTGGAATCCCTTAACAACTCTAAAAGAAGCTTCTTCATTGTCTTTTTCATTCAAAAAACCTCCCAAATTGTTATTTTTTTTCACACATTAGAGATTCCTAGATTACACAGCAGTTAAAAAATGTTGCGAAAGATTCCACTAACGAAATTTCCTATTTTGATAACACTTTTTCCAGATAACAGTAGGCTTGACTCCACTTTCGGTTCCGAAATGAATAATACTACGACTCTGAGACTACGCAATCCTATTGTAGAGAAGCAAAATCATGGAATGGGTTGTATTTGCCCTGTTTGCACACGCACACATCCCATATAGAAGAGGGCTAGAAAGAAAGAGACCAGCCCAAAACAACACAAACAAGACTTCATACATACCCGATCACCTAACGGATCACCAACTGTTAATAATCTTGTTTCATGCTCTCTCTCATCTAACCCCAAACAAAGAGTTAGCCAAAACGAAGCAAAAAACATATTACAAGTATTCTAACGTGAAATATTCTAAATGAAGCTGGGAGTACCAGTTGTCAGTTGACCTCGTCCTTCACAACGCCAAAATCTACACGCCCAAAGGAATCGTCCACGCTGGATTAGCCGTAGATGAAGGAAAAATACTCAAGATAGCCAAGAAGACAAACCTCCCACACGCTTCAAAAAGACTAGACATAAAAGGAAAAATAATGCTTCCAGGTCTGATAGACCCCCACGTTCATCTCCGAGACCAACAATTAGCCTACAAAGAAGACTTCCTCAGCGGAACATCAGCAGCAGCCGCAGGCGGCGTAACTCTAACCATCGACATGCCCAACAACAAACCGGTGACAATGAGCGCCAAATCCCTGAAAGAGCGCATGAAACTAGCTGAAACCCGAGCAGTTGTCAACGTCGCCTTTCACTCAGCCTTTCCAGAAAGTCTGGAAGAAATCCCTCAGATAGTTAAGCAGGGAGCTGTGGCTTTCAAGCTCTACCTGTCGCAGAAGGTTGGAGGGACAGAAATCGAAGATGACGATGCCCTGTTGCGTGCGTTCAGCAAGATCAGCAAAATGAAAGTTCCAGTCTCGGTGCACGCAGAGCACAAAAAAACGCTTGAAGCCGTCAAGAAGAAGATGCAACAAACGGGACGCAGAGACATAGAGGCCTATCTCAGGGTTCACTCGCCAGACGCCGAGCTTAAGGCGATACAGCATACCATCCGACTCGCAAAGAAGACCAGCGTCCACATCCACTTCTGCCATGTCAGTTCAGCCGAGGGGCTGAAAGCCGTCTTGACAGCAAAAAACACAGGTCTCCCCGTCAGCCTTGAAGCCACACCGCATAATCTCCTCTTGTCCTCTAAGCATCTGAAACGCTACAAGACGATTGCACTCACCGACCCTCCGTTGAGGGCGGAGGAAGACGTTGAGGCACTCTGGAACGCTTTCAGACACGGGTTGATAGACGCCTTAGCTTCGGATCACGCTCCACACACGGTTGAAGAAAAGGAGGCTGAGTCAGTTTGGGACGTAAGAGCAGGGATACCCGGACTCGAAACAATGCTTCCGCTGTTGCTCACGCAGGTAGATAAGGGCAAATTAGCAATGCGGAACCTGATTAGAGCAACTTCGAAAAGACCAGCGGAGATATTTCGCCTGAGAGACAGAGGAAGCTTAGCTGAAGGATACTGGGCCGACCTTGTGGTGGTTGACATGAAACGAGAATATAGAATTGACTCGTCGAAATTTCATTCAAAGGCTAAGTACTCCCCGTTTGACGGGTGGAGGGTAAGAGGCAAACCAACGAAAACCTTTGTAAACGGACAGTTGATTATGGACGACGAAGAGATAGTCGCAAATCCAGGAGCAGGCCAGATCCTACGGTGGAAAGGTTGAAGTTCATAATAGACGGCATGCTTGGAAAACTCACCCGATGGCTTCGCATGCTCGGCCACGACGTCAAATACTCACGTTCTCTCAACGATGAACAACTGATTGAAATCGCGAAAAGCGAGCGCCGCATCCTGCTCACCCGCGACCTCGAACTTTACCGACAAGCTACAGTACAGGGGATAAACGCTTTTTTCGTTGAGCGCACAACGGAAGCCAAAAAACTCGCAGACCTAGCAAAACGATTTAGCCTCAAACTCGAGTTCGATGTTACGGTTTCACGTTGCCCCAAATGCAACACCAGAATCAAACCGATTCCAAAAGAGAAGATCATCGGCAAAATCCACGAAACAACTGCTTCCTACTACGACGAGTTTTGGGAGTGCCCCGGCTGTAAACAAATATACTGGCAGGGCGCCCATTGGGATAGAATACAGGCTACTCTAAGTGAGGCTAGAGAATACCTTTCCAAATAAAGCAAGGTTGGACTCAACCTAGTTCATGTTCTTTTAAGAAGAAAACGCAGGTTTTAGCCCTGAAGAAGCCATTTGAGCGGGATGTCTTGGTGGATTCCATCGGGTAGCGTCCTGCGAATAGTAATGGGAAGTATTCCGGCGTCGAGTTCTCGGAGGGCAATGTCAATGGGATTTGAAAGGGTTGTGGAGGCTTCCACAAGTATGGGGGCTCCCATGGCGATCTGAAGAGCCCTCGCTCCCACTATTCGAGCCTTCTCAAAACGGGTGAGCTTCGGAGGGCCTATCCAAATTTTGTCTCTGCTCGTTTCGCTAAAACTCCCCGGCACCTCCAGGCCCCATTCCGGGGGCACCCCTCGGGGGCATTGGTGGTGCTTTCATCTTGCCAGACGCGATTATATCATCGATCTTCAGGATCATGGACGCGGCTTCAGTGGCGGATTTAATGATCTGCTTTTTGACCACTAGCGGTTCAAAGACACCCATCTTTTTCATGTCCGTCACTTTGCCCTCGTGAGCTTCAATTCCGGTCCAAACTTGTCCCTTCTTGTGTCGAGCTCGAAGCTCTGATATGATGTCGATGGGGTCAAGCCCGGCGTTTTCCGCTAGGGTAATGGGCACCGCTTCAAGCGCGTCTGCGTAGCAAATCACAGCGAGTTGTTCCCTTCCAGGAAGCGTCCCGGCGTATTCTTTAAGCACCCTCGCGACCTCCATTTCCGGCGCGCCTCCTCCAGCCACGATCTTGGGCTCTTCGACAATGTCACGTGAAACGCATAGTGCATCGTGTATTGAACGTTCTGCTTCGTCCACGATTCTCTCAGTTCCGCCGCGTATGAGGATGGTGACAGAGCGGGGGTTTTTGCACCCTTCGATGAAGGTCATCTTGTCGTCGCCGATCTTTCTCTCTTCCACGAGTTCAGCGTAGCCAAGGTCTGCCTTGGTCATGTCATCTAGGTTTGTAACGATTTTTCCTCCGGTTGCCTTTGAAAGTTTTTCCATGTCTGACTTTTTAACCCTGCGCACTGTCAGTATCTTTTTTCTGGCGAGAAAGTGTTGAGCTAGGTCGTCGATGCCCTTTTGACAAATGACTACGTTGGCATTCCTTGCGGCGATTTTTTCAACCATCTCTTTCAGCATGTTCTCTTCTTCTTTCATGAAAGCGTCCATCTGCTCCGGGCTTTCAATGTTGATTTTTGCGTCGAACTCAGTTTTCTCGATTTCAAGCGGGCTGTCTAACAATGCGATCTTAGCTTTCTCTACACGTTTTGGCATGCCCGAGTGAACTACTTCCTTGTCAAGCACGATGCCGTTGATAAGCTTGGTGTCGGTCACTGCCTCGCCAGCTTTTTTCTCCACCTTCACATCGTCGATGTCCACTCTAAATTGACCATCAACCCTCTCAGCAACCTGAAGAACTCCCGAAGAGGCTATCTTCGCAAGGTACTCTTTGTTTTCAGCCACCAGCTTGCTTGCCATGGAGGTCGTCGCAACTTTTTCTATAGTTTTTCTATCAGTTGGTTTTATCTGAATCGATATTTTCTCAAGTGTCTCCAGTGCCTTGTCAGCTGCTTTTCGATATCCATCAATGATGACGGTTGGGTGGACGTTTTTCTCAATGAGGTCCTCAGCCTTATCAAGAAGCTCTCCGGTAATGATCACGGCGGTGGTGGTTCCGTCACCCACCTCGGCATCCTGGGTTTTGGCAACCTCCACCATCATTTTTGCGGCTGGGTGTTGGATATCCATCTCGTCGAGAACAGTGCGTCCGTCGCTGGTGATGGTGACGTCGCCAAAGCTGTCCACAAGCATCTTGTCCATGCCTTTCGGTCCAAGGGCGCTCTTCACAGCCTCTGCGACTATTCGAGCAGCCATAATATTGGCGTGCTGGGCTTCCCTCCCTCGGGATCGGCTCGATCCTTCCCGCAGGATAAGAACAGGGGTTCCAGCAGCGAGTTCTGATGACAATCTCAAACAACTCTTCTTCTGTTGCGAACAGTAGAAAACGCATTCTGAATATAAGTTTTTCGAGCGGCTGTCTTCTCTTCACCGAAAATGATAAGCGACGCGTACTTGCGAAATAAGGTTGTTCAATAAGACAGGGAGCAAGAAGCGTTGCGAAAGATGATCGCAATCAACGTGCCTCAAATCGGTGAGCAAGAGATTAAAGCAGTTGTCAAGGTGTTGAAAAGCGGCGTGTTGACCGCTCATCCTGGAAACGGACCCGCGGTTAAACAGTTCGAGGCGGACTTCAGCAAATTCACAAACGCTAAACACGCCATCGCCGTGAACAATGGAACTGCAGCCCTTCACATGGCTCTCTTGGCGATCGGGGTGACCTCTGGCGACGAGGTGATCCTACCCAGTCTCACTTTCACAGCGACTGCCGAGGCTGTGGTCTTAAACGGCGCCAAACCAGTTTTTGTGGACGTTGATCCTCGCACCTATAACATTGACCCTCGAAAGATAGAGGATGCAATTAGTGCTGAAACCAAGGTGATCACGCCGGTGGATTTGTACGGGCTGCCAGCGGACATGCAGGTGATAAGGGAAATCGCTCAGAAATATGACTTGACGGTTGTGGAGGACGCTGCCCAAGCTCACGGAGCCGTTTACAGGGAAGAGCCACCTGGATGCTTCGCGGACATGGCGTGCTGGAGCTTCTACGCAACCAAGAACATGACCACAGGTGAGGGAGGCATGGTAACCACCAGCCGTGACGAGTACGCGGAGAAGTTGCGTTGCATAAGGATGCACGGGGAGAAGGAGGGCTACAAGTCCATTATGGTCGGACACAACTACCGCATGCCCGAGATAGAAGCAGCTATAGGGTGTGTGCAGCTGCGCAAGCTTTCAGGGTTCTTGGAAAAGAGGCGAAGAAACGCGACGCTACTAACGGAAAGACTTGGCGGGATCAGAAGACTGGAGTTGCCCAAGGAACCACCAGACCGTAAACACAGCTGGTATCTCTACACTGTTCGACTTCGAGACGCCGACGCAAAGGTGAGAGACGCTGTTGTGGATGAGTTGAGAAAGCGTTACGTAGGCGCGACCGTGTATTACCACACTCCAATCCATCTCATGCCCTACTACCGCCAGTTTGGAGAACAGCATCTTCCTGAAACGGAGAGAGCTGCCCAACAGGTTTTCTCGCTGCCGGTTCATCCAGGTTTAACCTTAGAACAGATTGATTATATTGCGAGTTCGGTGAAACACGTGATCCAGTGACTTGTTAAGGCTTATATACGAATGAGAGTAACAATTTCTCTCTCAACGGAGACTCTTGTATGCGAATCAAGGTTGTTATAATGGGGGCGGCTGGACGGGACTTCCACAACTTTAATGTCTGCTTCCGAGACAACAAAAAATATGAGGTGGTGTCGTTTACGGCCACCCAGATACCAGGTATCGAGAAACGGGTGTACCCGCCTGAACTGGCTGGCCCCAACTATCCAGACGGCATACCAATCTATCCTGAAGAGAACTTGCCAGAGCTCATCAGAGAGCACAATGTGGATCAGGTGGTTTTTGCGTATAGTGATGTTTCCCATGAGTATGTTATGCACAGGGCGTCAATAGTGTTAGCGAGTGGAGCAGATTTCAGGCTTATGAGCCCGTCATCCACCATGTTGAGAGCCAAGGTTCCCGTGGTTTCGGTTTGTGCCGTTAGAACGGGATCTGGGAAAAGCCAAACATCAAGGAGAGTTTGTCAGATCCTGAGGAAGATGGGCTATAAGGTGGTGGTCGTGCGGCATCCCATGCCCTACGGCGACCTGCGCAAGCAGGTGTGCCAAAGGTTCGCGTCCATGGACGACTTGGATAAGTACAAGTGCACAATTGAGGAGCGAGAAGATTATGAGCCACACATTGCCAACGGGTTTGTGGTTTACGCTGGAGTCGACTACGAAAGGATTCTTAGGGAGGCCGAGAAGGAGGCAGATGTCATAGTTTGGGACGGGGGTAACAACGATGTGTCCTTCTACGTGTCCGACTTGTACATAGTGGTGGCTGACCCGCACAGGCCGGGTCACGAATTGACCTATCATCCCGGAGAAACCAACCTAAGAATGGCTGACGTTGTGGTTATCAACAAGGTGGACACAGCTGATCCGGAGGGCATCGAAATCGTTCGAAAGAACGTGAAGACGGTAAATCCGGACGCAACGATTGTGAAGACCGCTTCACCTGTTACCGTGGATAATCCAGAGCTCGTCAGGGGGAAAAAGGTCTTGGTTGTGGAGGATGGTCCAACCTTAACTCATGGCGGGATGGCGTATGGTGCGGGAACAATTATAGCAAAGAAGTTGGGGGCGAGCGTTGTGGATCCGCGTCCCTACGCTGTTGGCTCAATCGTAGATGTCTTTGAGAAATACTCGCATATACGAGGGCTTCTGCCCGCGGTGGGTTATGGTAAGGAACAGATAAGGGAACTTGAGGAAACGATCAACGCAACGCCCTGTGACGTCGTAGTCATTGGGACCCCTATTGATTTGCGACAAGCTTTGCGGCTCGACAAGCCTGCGGTAAGAGTTAGATACGAGCTTCAGGATGTTGGCAAGCCTGATCTGGAAGACGTGTTGAGCAGTCGTTTTTCCAAAAGGTAGGTTTTTTGAAATGAGCGTTTCCCGTGTATCCATTAAGTTTTTGATTGAAGGAGTCGGCGAGGTTGAGGGAGAACTCGTTCGTCATCTCGCTCCAAGAACCGTGGAGGCGATAATTAAGAGGCTTCCTTTGGAGGGTCGGGCAGCCCTTTGGAAGGAAGAAGTTTATTTTGAAATTCCTGTTAAGATGGGAAAGGAAAAGGCGAAACCCACCGTAGAGAAGGGCACCATCGCGTTCTGGCCTATGGGAAACGCTTTCTGCATTTTTTATGGTGAGTCACAGCCCTACAGCCCGGTCAACATCGTTGGTCGGGTGACAAAGAACCTAGAGGTGTTTGGGCAGGTTAAGAGCGGAGCCAAAATCAGAGTGGAAAGGGCTTCGTGAAAGGTTTATGGAAACGTGGTTTCGGTCCAGCTTTTTAAAAGCTCTTCACACTTCTTCTTTACGGCATGATTTTTGCTTCTTTCTCTCAGCGTTTCTAGGAATTCTATGCGTTTTTTGACAGCCCTTGTCTCCGCTTTGTCATAGTAGAGTCTGCCCTCTATGTAATCCTTCATCTGGTGCGCCTTTTGTATGAAGAGGCTGGCTGCCTCAACTGGGTCTGCAACCGTGTACTTGTTTGCCCATATGGAGGCTTCGTCCTCGCGGAGCTGGGTTAAGCCGCCTATCTCTGTGATCCGTTTGATGTAGGTTCGGAAGAAATTGTAGTGTTTGGCTGTTTTGATTAGGTTTAAAGCCTCTTCAACCTTATGCTTGAATTCTGGGCTTCCCCTCACTCTTAGGCGGTGCCTGTAACCCTTTTCTATGAGTTCTCTTGCCTTCTGTACTTCTTCAACGGTGTAAACTCGCTTCGGAAATTTCAGTTGGCACACCCATATTTGGTTATGCATACCAGTTATATGAAGGTGAAACTAGGCTGAAAAGAGGTAAACACTGAAAAGGTTGGTTTTCAGTCGGAGGGTTTGTATATCTTGAGGTTTTTGCTTCCGGAAACAAACTCGACGACGCCCTGTTTCTCCAGGTTTTCCAGGAGGTCTCTTGCCACGCTCAAGCGTAGGTCCAAGCGTGTAGCCACCGTGTAAGGTGTGAGAACCCTCATCTTCTTCAGTTGGTCAACGACTTTTTTGTTTCTGGGGTCAGGTGAAACTATTCCTGCAGCTTTCTTTTCCGTGGCAGATCGGCTGGAAACGCTCTCTTTTTGTTCCTTTTTCTTCCTCGTTTTTTCCATTTGTTTGAGGGTGAGCCTTTTCTTACTGCCCATGTTCTTCATCTGAGAGTTGAGAGAGAACCGGTTCCTTATAGGCTTTCCCCCGTGTATGTTGTTGCATCTATTTCCGCCTTGTCTCTTCATGCCTAAGATAAGAGAGCTGGGCTTATTCCGAAACATGCTCTTTATGTTCGAGTTATGCTAAGGTGATAGGGAGGATACGGGGAAACTGTGTGACGCGAAAATTTATGGGAAAGCTGATTGGTTGTGAACGCTGGTATCGAGGAAATCTGCTTTGAGCTTCGATCTTTGTTGGAAAAGGCGGTAAAAAAGAATCTGGCTGAGGGCGTTCTGCTTTCTGGAGGGTTGGATACTAGCGTTTTGGCGGTGGTTGCGTCGAAATTTACCTTGCTGAAGGCGTTTACTGTTGCGTTTCAAGGGTTCCCAGCGCCAGACGTCAAGTATGCAGCTTTGATGGCTAACCGTTTGCATCTCACAAACTTTGTTCATTACTTTGATGAGGACGAATTGTATGGCGCAGTTCGGACGGTTGTGAGGACGATGAGGTCTTTCGATCCTATGGAAGTTCGAAACAGCGCGGCGATATTGATTGGTTTAGAGGTAGCGAAAGAGAGGGGGATAAACACGGTTATAACGGGAGACGGATGCGACGAACTGTTCGCTGGATACAGCTTTCTCTTTAATCTGGAAAAAGAAAAGCTGGATTTGGAGTTGAAGAAGCTGTGGGAGGCGATGTCGTTCTCGTCTGTCCCGTTGGCGAAAACTTTGGAGCTTGAAGCAAAACTTCCGTATCTTGATCCAGATTTCAAAGCGTTCGCCATGAAACTTGATTCTAGATACAAGATTAAAACTGAGAAGGGAAACGTATGGGGCAAGTGGATCGTTCGCAAGGCTTTCGAAAACATCTTGCCCGAGGAAATCGTGTGGAGAGTTAAGATGCCCATTGAGCAGGGTTCCGGGACTGCCGTGCTTCCAAGCGTGTTTGACCGGAACATTGCTGATGTGGAGTTTGAGGAGAAAGGAAACAAATATCTTGAGGAGGATAAAGTGGTGATTCGGAGTAAGGAACAACTTTTCTATTATGAGATTTATAGGGCGGTCGTAGGCGTTCCGCATCCTACGGATCTAAGCGGGAAATTGTGTCCTCTGTGTAACTCGAACGTTGCGAGGAACTCCACCTACTGCCGAACTTGTGGTGCCTACCCTATTTGAGAAAAACTGTTGCGAAGCTTTTTCTGCTATGCTATTGCGCTGATTTCTGCTTTGTGTTTCTTTTGCCATTCTTTTATTGGAACGCCAAGTCTTTCCTCGATCTTGGGTCTGTGAATGGAGTTCATGGTGCAGAAGGGGATGATCTTGCCTTCGGGCACAGCGTAGTGTATGCAGCATCGCTGAACTCTTTCAAGATCGAAGTTGTAGGGGTCCATGAAATGCATGGCTGAGATCATCAGCATCCTTCTGTGCAGGTCGCCCAGCGCCTCATAGCTTCCCGATCTTATTATGGGCAAGAGATACTTTCTCAGCATGCCAAATTTTACATGGCGCAGTGCGCCCAACAGCCGAATCTGAGCTCTTCTCTTATGTCCTTTAGCGGCTTCTTCGTAGACTTTGTTCATGGTTTTGAGGAAGTTTCCAATGTTGCCATAACGAGTGATAGGGACGATTTCTCCGTCTTCAAGGAAGATGTACGTGGCGGTTCCGCAGTGGGGATGGACTGTGAACTCCACGTATCGTTTGTCTCTCAAAGCGCCGACCGCTTTGGAGACGGGAACCACAGCGGGCACTGGGTAGAAGTCGGAGACCTTTATTTTTCCGTTAGTCTGTTCTTCGCACAGTCGAGTGAAGTCAGGGATGGTGATGCGCATTTTTGCCCTTTCCTCCTCTGGAAGTCTTCCGCATAGAGAAACAGGCTGAACATTTATACATCGGACAACATCGAAGTTTTGAATGGCAAACCGTATGATGTCTCCCACCTGATGGTCGTTGACACCTTTAATCAACGTGACCACCAGAACCACGCTGTTTATTCCAGCTTCCCGGAGGTTTTCAACAGCCTTCAGTTTCGTTTCAAGCAAATCGCGTCCACGCGTGAATTCATACACTTCAGGAGTCACGCCGTCGAACTGCAGATAGATCGTGCTCATCCCAGCTTCTTTCAATCCTCGACAATAGTCTATGCTTTGTGCAAGTCGGAGACCGTTAGTGTTGACCTCAACGTGTCGAAAGCCCAGTTCCTTCGCCATGCGTATGAGGTCGAAAAGGTCTTCTCGGATTGTTGGCTCTCCTCCTGAGAACTGTAGCGCGGTTGCGGGCACGGGGTCGTTGCTTCGAAGGTTCTCAAGCATTTCTCGAACCTCCTGCTTCGATGGTTCGTACACGTAGCCAGCGGCAGCGGCGTTGGCGAAACATACCGGGCACCGCAGGTTGCAGCGGTTGGTTACGTCGATGATGGCAAGTACGGTGTGCGATTTGTGTTGGGGACATATGCCGCAGTCTAGGGGGCAATCTAGTTTCGTCTCGGTGCGGGGATTTCGCAGTCCGTCGCCGTCATACCTGAACTGTTCAGCGCGTAGGTATTGCTCGTAATCTGACCAGTAGACGTCTTGAAACTTGCCGTGTTCGGGGCATTCCTTTTTGATGTAGACCTTGTTGTCCTTTTCAAATATGGTGGCGTTTAGAACCTTAAAGCACTCGGGGCATATGGATTTTGTTTCTTTGATAACTTGCAATTTGACACCACTTGGAGTTGTAAATTATTTAGCCTAGAATAGCGTATAAGAAGGTTTCCAAACGTTTCATAAGGTGAAAGGGGGGAGCGTGCGTGTCCGTAAGCGATCAGGCGAAAAGGATTCTGAGGGAACTTGGGCTGACTGGGTATGAGACCCGTGCCTACTTGTCGTTGCTGGAGAAGGGAGCCACGACTGCCAACAAGATTAGCGAACATGCAAACGTTCCATACTCCAAGATTTACGAGACCCTCAACTCGTTGGAGAAGAAGGGATGGATTGAAACCAAGCGAGGTAGACCCAGCCGATACTATCCGAAGTCTCCTTCGGAAGCTTTGAGTGCGGTTAGACTGCGATTAGAGGACGCAGTGAAGTCGTGGGAGCAAACGGTTCTGAGCGAGTTACAGCCCCTCTACGAGAAGAGGGAGATACGTGAAAAACCAGACATATGGATTCTTCGTGGTGAGTTTAGTACTCTCGCGAAACTTCAGGAAATGTTGAGCAAAGCTAAGAGCAAGCTGATGATTGCCGCTCCAGCACCCGCAAAGGCTCTGATGGAAGCGGCTGTTCCGATGTTGATCCGTTTGCAGGGTAGCGGGGTTAAGATTCTATTGATGACATCCAAAGATATGGGAGAAAAAGGTCTGGAAAAGATTGCGGAAGTGGCAGA
>Ga0224501_10001634_pt1 | contig 17362 bp, 17 predicted proteins | sample SF_Oct11_sed_USG_4_FD_169105 | JGI IMG/M metagenome (GOLD analysis project Ga0224501, IMG submission 169105) | Sediment microbial communities from San Francisco Bay, California, United States - SF_Oct11_sed_USGS_8_1 | ecosystem: Environmental > Aquatic > Marine > Sediment | place: USA... | reverse complement strand
AGTGTAAACTTTATAAACACATTTTGTGCTACCTTCGAATTAAAATAGCTTTTAGGAGTTAAAGAAACGTGGGTGAAGGAAGCTGGAGTCCTCCCAAATGGATGTATAGAGACAGCCGACCTCCGAAAGATGACAACTATTTTGCAAATATGACTAGAGTTGTCTTTCTGGCAGGTTTAAGTTGGAAATTGATTGATAAGAAGTGGCCTAACTTCAAGAAAGCTTTCAAGAACTTTTCCATACCTGATGTTGCTAGGTTCGACGAGAAGGACGTGGAGCGACTTGTTAGAGATGCGGGCATAGTGAGGAATCGAGCAAAGATAATTGCAACAATCAATAATGCAAAGCAATTTCAGGAGATAAGAAAAGAATATGGATCTTTTCGGTATTATCTAGACAGCCTTGATAAATCTAACAATTATGCTTTAGTAATTAAGGAACTCGGCAAAAAATTCAATCGAATAGGGCCTTCTTCAGCGCGCATCTTCCTGTACAGCGTCGGAGAAAACATAAGGCGGCCAATGGAATAACTAGAAAACCTCACGCGCAAGTTTAGTCAAAGCCTCCAATTAGCGCGCGCGGAAAATCCGACTTCATACACCTTTTTGAGCGGTAAACGAACGGCTTCTGAAAAGAAAACCAGCCTAGCTGCCAATCTTTAACTTAATCCTCGGAAGAAAATCCTTCTGTATCTGAATGACCCCAAAGGTTGTAATTTTATATTCTCCATCAGCGGTTTTTTTTACCATTTCGCTTTTGGCGAGTTCACCAAGGCGTGTGCTCGTGATTTTTGCAGTTTTTCCAAGTTTGGCTTGGAGTTCTTCCCTTGAAACAGCATCGCTCTCCACTGTTCCTAATTTATAGCCTACGTAACTGGCTAAAAGCTGCAAAGCCAAAGTCTCGTTGTCCGTCAGCTTATCCCTTGAAACAAGCAGGTGGGGGCCTTCCTCTGTAAAAGCAATGATGTTTTCACATTCTTTGATGAGTTCTTGCAAATCCACTGTTAAGACTAGTTTCTTTGAAATCTCAAAGGTTGGAATGAATTCGCTGAAAAACTTGTTTATGCTGACCCAAACGTCATTGACGCAGCCGGAAAAGTTTTCTTCAACATCTTTGTACTTGATTTGAACTGTGATCTGGTCCTCTCCACCGGTCAACTCATTTTACCTCGAAGCCTAGCTAAAATCTCTTCTTCGACCCACCTTTCGCCCTGTACAGTCAACGTGAACTCCGGCCTGTTCGGGTCTGGCTTGAAAACCCTCCCTCTCTTAGTCATCTCGTTCAGGCGGGCTGGAACCATGGATTTTATCCCGCTGGATTCCAAAAGCTTCGTTATCTGAGCCGCCGTGTTCTTCTTCCCTTCAGAAGCGTACAGGATCAAGCCTATGGCTTCGTAATGCGTGAGCTTCTCGCGAGTCATTATGACAGGTCCTTCCGTGGTGAATTCAACCACACCTTTTAACTGAACCGCGGCTGTCGGAACCAACCTCAAGGAGACCATATCTACGGTTTTTTCCATGAAATCCTCAGGAAAAGTTTCAAGTATCTTGAGGATTTCTTGCGGATTTTCACCTTCAACGACGATCTCGCCGAAAGGCGCCCTTATTTTCACCTTTACCTTTCCCATTTCACGTTCTCCTTTCAGGCTAGATTTTCTTCTTCAGCAAGAATGTAAACGTAGCCAGCGTCGGTCTTCCAACGCCTGACTTTTCCCTTCTTGACAAGCCCAGTCAAAACTCCTGTAAAGGTGCGTCCCGGATAGCGCAACCCATTAGCTTTCAAAGCCTCTTTCAATTCAGAGACGGTGCGGGGACGCCACTTCCCCCAGTCTGTCTCAAGAATATTCAATACAGCTTCACTGCAATTTTTAGCACGCAAAATCTTAGGATATTTCCGTGCTGGACCTCCTCCTTTTGCGGCTGCCTTTTTGACGGTGAGCGTTGCCATAGTTCTGGGTTTGAGGCCTTCAAAAGCCTTGTAGACGTCACCCATCAAGCTCGGCAACTCTTTGATTGTCTTCAGAACTTCTTCATGGTTTCCATTGATTTCTACCTCGTACTCACCCATTCTTACGCGAAAAGCGAAACTCCCGCTCTGTGCTTCTTTAACCATCCTACTTGGCAAAGTCATCCCGAGATATAAGAAGCGTTAACTCCTTTTAGAATTTACGTATTTTGACATATGCCGAATCGGAAATATTGTATTAAATATTAAGATATAATACTATTTATGAATAGAATTCGCCAGAGGAATCCGCTTGCCTAGAAAGAGAATCTTCGTATGGCTCTTCAGCACTCTAACCTTCGTAGCACTCATACATTTAGTTGACGCGATTTCCGTCCTAGTTTTTGACAACCAAATCAAGCTTCTTCAGCTGTATCCCTTAATCAACGAGAAGTTGCAAGCTATAGCCCCAACCGCATATTTTTGGGTAAGCGCATCGCGACCTTCATTCTCTGGGGGATCACCTGTGCAGTAGCCTTCGAAAACCCTGTGGAAACCTTCCTGAACAAGATACTTTCAGACGCTAAGAAACAGAGCGCTGTTGAAGCCCAAATGTTAGACGAAAAAAGCGAACTACTTGACTTAATGAACGAAACGGTGATAACGAACAACACGCTTCTAGCACAAGTTAAGGACATAATATACAACGTGAGAACAGAGGTTAAAGAAATTCAGCCACTAAAGGAGAACGTTGAGACACTGAAAACTGAAATAAGCCGCTTAACAAGGGAGACCCAAAAGTTTGAAGAAAACATAACGTACACAAATAGATGCCCAACATGCAAAAAGCCATTACTACCGGAATTCAAAGTTTGCCCCTACTGCGGCGAAAACATAAAACTCCTTCCTGAAAAAATGATTTCACTAAGAGAGTACAAATGAAAAAAGCGCCCCACTAAGAGAAGTGCCTCACTCAGGCAATGTTTCGATATAGCGTGCGTATATGCTCCTTACCTTCTATAGAAAAAATTAGATGACCAAAAGTTCTTTCGAAAGGCTACTCAAAAGTTTGGCCTCTGGCGTTGAAACAGCTATGTCATCTTCAACTCTAACTCCAAACTTTCCAGCAAGATATACTCCTGGTTCAATTGTAAACGTCATACCAAGCTTCAGAACTGTTTTGTTACCAGCGGCTATGTAAGGTTCCTCGTGTACTTCCAAGCCTAACCCGTGGCCTGTTCTGTGAGTAAAGTATTCGCCGTACCCCGCGTCTTCTATAATTTTTCTGGCGGCTCTATCAACCTCTTCAGCTTTAACGCTTGACTTTACAGTTTTTATGGCTGTCTCCTGAGCTTTAACAACGATCTCGTAAATTTTTGTCTGCATTTTTGTTGCCTCTCCAACGAAGACTGTTCGAGTGATGTCTGCATAATATCCTTCATAGACTGCCCCCACATCCATCAGCACGATGTCCTTTTCTCTCACTTTTCTGTTCGATGTCTCACCATGAGGAAGAGCAGAATGTCTTCCTGAAAGAACTATACAGAATGGAACACTTTCGCCCCCATTCTCTTTTATGGTTTTTTCTATCTGAAATGAAATAGCTAATTCACTAACTCCTGGTTTTATGAAGTCTATCCCTGCCTTTATTCCCTCAGCAACTATGCTCGCTGCTTTTTCCATTCTTTTCAATTCTTCATAAGATTTTATCCTTCTGAGTTGACTGAAAAAGACTGAAGCGTCCTCTATTCTTATTTTTGGCGAACATTCGACTAACATTCTGTAGAATTTGAAAGGAAGAATTCCTTCAACTCCAAAAACAGCTTTTTCCATCCTAAGCACTTTTACCACTTGTCTGAGCAACATAGCAGGATTTTCTGAGTCGTCGTAACTCCTAATTTCTTTAAATGCAGAATATTCCTTCGCTTTCTCCTCTTCAAGTTTAGGAACCAAAACTATCGGAGCGCTTGTTCCAACAGGGATCATTATTCCAGCAAACCTTTCTATGGCCAACACTGAAAAACCAGCGAAATACCTCATATTTTTCTCTGAACTAACTAGAAAAGCGTCTATTCCAGCTTTTTTGCCAATTTTCTTCAATTTCTCTACTCTTTCCATAAATATCGCCAATTTTTTGATCCCCTCAATCTGTTCAGTTTTCTGAGAAAACTACTGTTTATCAGTAACTGCTTTAAGATTTTTCTCCCTTCTCGACCGGAGCTTTTGATGGGATCTAACAACTCACTCGCACCATGACGCCGATGGCCACACCACAATACAATTGAGAACTGTGAAATTCAAGCTGCAAACAATTTTGCACGTGAAAGAACAGAGCAGCAAAGTATGTTTAGGAAAAAAGAAAAAGGAAGTGGAGTCTAGAATAGCCATTCTCCGTCTTTTATTACTGCCTTTCCGTCTAAGAGCAATGTGGGACGAGGAATAACAAAGTCTTGATGTATATCTGAGGAGACTTTTCCTCCAAGGTGGGAACCATCGCCTATGGCGAGGTGAACGGTACCTTTTATCTTTTCAGCTTCAAGAATGTTGTCAGGTTTCTTTGCGTTAGAGTTTGTACCTATCCCAAGCTCGGCAAAATTTCTCCTTGAAATGTAAGGTTGTTCATTTTTATCGAAAGACAACAAATCTCTGAATTCGTCACCTACTTTGCCACCACCATTGATTTCAACGGCACGTCCATTTTTGAGGACTATGGTCATATCCACTTTCAAGTTAGGGAACCAACCCGCCTCGACAACTATCTTGCCTTCACCACTCCCTTCAATTGGAGCGCAGTAAGTCTCACCTGAAGGCAAGTTCCCCCAGGCACCTTTTCCTGTAAATATTCCAGTATCCACTCTACCGTCTCTGGTTAAGAACTTCATGTTTGTTCCTCCCGGAGATGTTACAATAGCCTCCTTATCGTCCTTCATTAATTTCGCAAGTCTTCTGCTGTCTTCATCTATTTTGCGGTAGTCGGAAGCCATTGGTCCCCCTGAATAGAACATTTGCGGAAGGAATGTGGGCATGCTTGCGACTCTTACTCCGGCTCTTGTTGCGTTTTCGCGGGCTTCTGTATGAGTTAGAGAGTAAGTTGTTATGGCAATCACAACGTCTGAAGCTTTCATTCTCTCTTCAGTTTCATTTCCCGGTTCTGATCCGTGTTTTCCGACAGATGGATAAGTGAAGAATTCTACTGAACAGGCCGGAAACTTTTCTTTAGCTATTTCGTAGACCATTTTGGCTAAAACAGACCTTTCAACAAAGTCTGACAGTTTTTCACTGTCATATTTCATCCATTCCTCAACGGTCGGCGAATCCGTAACTACGAGAACTTTCTCACCGCTCCTGAGGCCCATGTTCACCTTGAATATGTTGACGACACCTTGCGTAATCTTCTCCTTTTCAATCAAGTAGAATTCCCTCGTTTAACTAATAAAAGAAATGAAAGTATTAGACTTTCCCCAGCTTCTTCGCTAGTTCAGCAAGTTCCGGATGAACCGCTCTGCCCTTGTTCCAGATTTGTTCTCCGTCGAGCCAGACAGATGTGTTTAGGCATATGCCGTCAGTGTGTGAAGGTGCTGGTATAGGTTCGCCGCCGGTTAACATAGGTCCTACGTATCCCAATCCCCATTCTGTGCAACCCCAAACTCTCTCGTCTTCAACTATGTCGCCAGTTAATTTAGCGCCTGGGTTGCATCCATAGCAAACGTGTGCCATACGTAACATTAGTGGATCGTTAAAACTCTTCAGCCATGACTCAAAGGCTCTGGCGTCTTCTCCGCCTTCAACTTTGACTACTTTTCCTTCTCTGACGTGAAGTTTTACCGGTTCTTTAACGAGACCTATTGGAGGGACTATTGAGCCGTTGAACGCTATCGTGCCGTTTATCGACTTAAAGATTGGTGCCCAGCCTATCTGTCCGCCTAGCATATGGGATCCAGGTGTATCGGCGTATCCAACTTCGCATATTATAGGTCTCTTGAGGTCATTGTCGAACTCTACGTCTTCTCCTGCTGGCGTCGTCATCCTGATGTGCTTGGCTGCTTTAGTCATAGCTATAAGTTTGTTTTGGTAGTCTGCGAGAGTTGGCAAGTCAACTCTGCCGATTACCCTTGTCATCATGTTCACGTTCATCCCGACTAGGCATAAGTGTCTAATTTTCTTGTTTTGTTTCATAGCGACTTCGTATGGGGTTGAGTACAAGAGCCACTCATTGTTGAATTCAGCCCACGCGTCAGCGACGTTTAAAACAGCCGTTAATGCTTCCACAGGCAACATAGGGTCGGCTGCCTTGCCGACGCCTAGCGGCGAGGCAGTCCATATCACCATCGGTTTAGCCCCAACTGCGAAGGCAGCTGCAGCTGTGGCGTCAACAACCCTTGGGTCAGATTCCGTGTCCGCTGTTATAACAAATGTTTCTCCTGGCTTGAGCTTGTACATCTCTGAAACCAGCTTATGTGCCGCTTTCCCTAATTCATATTCATAATATTGTGGCATTTTCCATCACGTAACTGGTGTTCATCGTTTTCTTATTAAAAACTTTCGACGACCAAATCCAATATTGATGCAAACCTCCGCTTTGGCGCGAGTGATAGAATGGAGCTGAAACGAATTCAAGTAAAAATTTAAATCCAAAACGATTCAAGTTAATTGAGGTGTTTCAATTGGATGTTTTTGAAGCAATAAAAAACCGAAGAAGTGTAAGGAAATATAAGCCCGAACTGGTTCCGAAAGATTTAGTCCAGAAAATACTCGAAGCTGCAGTGCGGGCTCCATCTGCCAGTAATATCCAACCTTGGAACTTCATAGTCATCAAAGACAGAAAAGTTCTGGACATGGTGAGGAAGATTTCACCTGGCTACTTCGGTGACGCTCCCTTAGCAATTCTTGTCTGTTCAGATAAAGAAAGAGCCTACAAGCTTGGCGGAGAACTCGGACGGGACTACCTGACGGTTGCTGACTGCGCACTAGCTGTTCAAAACATGCTTTTAGCAGCCTACGCCTCCGGACTTGGAACATGCATCGTAAAATCGTTTTCGTCAACCGCAATTAAGCACATACTCGAAATCCCAGATGGAATCGAACCCGAACTCCTCGTGATAGTGGGATACCCAGATCAATCGCCGAAGCCTCCTCTTAGAAGACCACTCCAAGAAATAGCCTATCTAAACAGGTATGGCGAGAAATATTTTGAGAAGTAAATCGTTAGGAGACAAAAATAATGGAAAAAAAGAAAAGTAACGGGGATAAATATCTTTTCGATTTGGCTATTTTCCTTGCTACTAGTGCTAGCGGATGCGTAGAGGAACCGCATTTATACGGGCCTTTCAGACTTATTGACGCTTTAAGCAGACTTATAGAGCTTCCGAAATATGCTACATGCATAAAAGAAGACCCGTTCTTGACAAAAATGAAAAGTGTGATAGATGAGAAAAAGTTTCTAGTAGTTTCAGACACTGAAGCTTTCAAGGCTTTCCTTGACAGCTTAGTTAGAGAATTTGCGAAGGAGCTGAAGAGAAGGAGCTTAGAAAGAAGGAAACGCACTGGTTAGTTAAGTCTTCCCAAGCTTCTTCGCAAGTCCGATTAGTTCTGGATGAACTACTTTTCCTTTGTCTGTCAACTGTACGTCGTCAAGCCACACTGAAGAGTTTAGGCATATGCCATCTGTATGCGAAGCTGCCTTTTTTCCGTTTGGAGGCAAATACATCGGACCGACGTTTCCGAGGCCCCATTCTGTGCCACCCCAAACGCGCTCGTCTTCAAGGATGTTGCCAGTTAACTTTGCACCTGGATGAAATCCGTAGCAAATGTGAGCCAACCGCAACATGTTAGGGTCATGAAAGCTTCTAAGCCAAGCTTCAAACTGCACTGCTTCTTTTCCACCCTCAACCTTCTCAACGACTCCAGCCTTGATGTGCAGTTTCACTGGCTCCTTCAGAAGCCCAACTGGGGGAACAAGCGAACCGTCAAAGACTATTACTCCGTTTATTAATTCAAAGTCTGGAGACCAACCTATCTGACCAGAAAGAAAGTGTGGGCCAGGCGTGTCAGCATACCCAGATTCAAGGGTTACCGGTCTTCCAGGCACATTGTTGAAAGTGACATCGGTTCCAGCTGGTGTAGTTACACGCATCCTTTTGGTCCTTTTCGTCATTTCAACAACTCTTGACTGGAATTCCACGAGGGTTGGGAAGTCAACTCTCCCAATACACCTTATCATCATGTCAGTGTCCATTCCTACAAGGCAGAGATATCTGAGTTTCCTATTTTCTTCCATGGCTGCGTCCCATGGGGTCGAATACAAAAGCCATTGATTGTTGAATTCAACCCAAGCATCTGCTTCTTTTAAAGCAGCGGTTAAGCTTTTCATTGGAAGCATCGAATCGGCGGCTTTTCCAACCCCTAGTGGAGATGCGAGCCATATCACAACTGGCTTTGCCTCAGCTGCAAAAGTGGCTCTAGCTGTAGCCTCTACGACCCTCATGTCACTTTCAGTGTCGAATGTTATCACGAACTCTTCGCCTTGTTTCAGTTTAAAGAGTTCTTCCACAAGGATCTTTGCTGCTTTTCCTAACTCAAACTCATAGAGTATACTCATATAATTTCAACTCATAAGACAGCATTGTCGCTAAATGAATTTAAAAGTTACGAGTAATCAAGATTAGTTTTCAAATTGGTTAATCCTATGGAATAAACCGGCCAGTATCTTTCTTCTGCTTCGACCATCTTTCAAGAAAAGATTTTAAATGTAACTCGAGTTTAGAACAAGAATATGGTGAACAGAATGCTCAGAATATTATGGGTTAATCCTCTAGGGACAGACATGTATGATGAGGGAATAACGAAGATCATAAATGAAGTTAAAAGGTCTGATGTTGAAGTGAAGGTTGTTCATTTAAGCAGAGGACCTATACACGTTGAGTACCATTATTATGAGCATTTGAGCCTTCATGAAACGTTAAAGTGGATCTGGTGGGCTGACAAGAAAAAGTTTGATGCGGCTGTTATTGGCTGTTTTTATGACCTTGGCCTAAGAGAAGCTCGGGAGCTTGTTAGTATCCCGGTTATAGGTCCTGCTGAGGCTTGCATGTATGTCGCAGCCACTTTAGGACATAAGTTTTCCATTATTGTTGGTAGGAGGAAATGGATTCCAAAGATGGAAAGCAACGTTTACCAATGCGGCCTGGAAAAGAAGCTGGCATCATTCAGAGTGATTGACTTCACTGTTCCAAGGATGATTAAAGAACCAGAAAAATTGAAAGAAGCGATTTACAATGCAGCAAGAAAAGCAGTTGACGAAGACGGAGCAGAAGTGATAGTTTTAGGATGCACTATTGAATCCGGATTTATGAAGTATCTAATACAGGAACTACAGGTCCCAGTGCTTGATCCGGTCGTGATTGCATGGAAGTGTGCAGAGATGATGGCTGATTTATACCGTAAAATAGGCTTAACGCACAGTAAGCTTTTCGGCTATGAAACACCGCCAGAAAGAGATGGATTCCTGGGAGCCTTAGAATAAAAACTTTTGCAAACAACATGGCTTGCACTGTATGAACTGCTTGAGGAGCAATAAACTGCTTGTTGTATGTAGAAAGTTTTAAATAAAGAAGTATCATACCAAACAAAGACGATATAGGGGAATATATTCTATGGATTCTAAAATTGAAATGGCGATTGTAGTACTGCTCATTATTGCTATAATAACTCCAAGCGCGATTACCGCCTACATGATAGGAACCCTTAACGAAAGCTTGGGAACCCTCGACGAAAAGCTAGGAACCCTTGACGAAAAACTAAGTGACATGGAAACGCTCTTGAATACTATTATTAGTGGTCTCAATGTTTCAGTGCCTTTGGCGGTGATGGGTTCGGCGAGTCCAACTTCTGGAGCTGTCATTCTAACAGTATCCCTCAAGGCAGTGCCAATTGGAGGTACCTCACCGTACAGCTTTGAATGGGACTTCGGCGACGGAACGGCTACAAGTAGTGAGCGGACGCCAACTCACGATTATACGAGTGCAGGCACATATACTGCCACAATTACTGTCACTGATGGTGCAGAAGCAACTGCCTCGGATACCATAACTGTAACGGTCCTTTCAGCTGTGACCAAGTTACTGAGAGTGGGATTTGCATGGCCCACTTTCATCGATCCTGCTGTGGGATCTGACTACTCGAGTTCAACTGCTTTTACGAACTTGTATGACCCGCTCGTGTTCCCGACTACCACTGGTGAAGTTAAACCTTGGATAGTAGAGAGCTGGACCACGTCACAGAACGGTCTCAATTGGACCTTCACACTAAGGGATGACGTAACTTTTCATAGCGGTCGACAGCTAAAAGCAGACGACGTGCTGTTCTCAATGGAAAGACTAATAACGATAGGGCAGGGGTACGCATACCTATTCTCACCCTACGTAGACGTAAACGCATCCAAAGCAATAGATGACTACACAGTGCAATTCACGCTTAAAAAAACGTTCGGACCCTTCCTGACCACGCTAGAGAGACTGTACATAGTCGACAAAGAGGAAGTTATGGACCACATCGTACAAGGAGGGACATATGATTATCCGCCAAACGGAGATCTCGCCAGAGAGTGGTTGTTGACGCATGATGCTGGTTCGGGACCGTACAAGGTTACAGATGTCTTACTGGAGGATCATGTTTACATGGATAGATTCGCCGATTACTGGGCGGAAATGAAAACTGACTCGCCCGATGAGATCAGAATGTTGGCCTTGGCAGTGCCCACAACGGAGAGAACTATGTTGCTTAAGAAAGAGCTAGAGATCTCGTCTCAATGGCTGCCAGAAGAAGTGCTTGATGCATTGAGTAATGCGGGCCTCGCGTCGGGTAGCTATCCAGGTGGGGACATGTTCTACTTTATGATGCACTGCAGAAAACCGCCACTCGACGATGTACACGTGAGAAGAGCCTTGGCATACGCGATGGATTACGAGGCAGTCGTTGATGAAATTTATCTGGATAATCCACTGGCCCAATGTGTTGTGCCTGTAAGCTTGGGGGGAGCCACTGAACTAACCATGTATAGGCGAGACCTGACTGCAGCCATGGAGGAGCTCCAGCAGTCGAAGTATTGGCCCGACATAGGTGACCACCCAGAAAACTACGAGATTGAGGTCGACTGGTGCGCTGAGGTTCCAGCCGAAGAAGGAGTAGCCTTGCTATTCGCTGAATCTGCGCAAGAGATAGGTCTCAAGGTCAAGGTTGTCAAGACTCCATGGGGCAAAATGATAGTTGACATGGCTGATCAAGATCTATCCCCTCATGTGGAGACGGTCTTTGTTGCTGCCCACTACGCAGAAGCTGGAGCCCTGTTGGAAACAAGGTATCACTCGAAGGCTGCAGCAACATGGGAGCAGAACGAATGGCTGTTAAACGAAACACTAGACGCGATGATAGAGGACGCACTTTCAACAACTAATATGACTGAGAGATACCAGAAATACGCAGAGCTGGAGCAGATAATACTTGACATGTGTCCAAGCTTGTTCTTGTTCGATCACCTAGTGAAACACTCTTACCAACCTTACGTCATTTGGCCCAGCGTGCTGGGCGAATCGATACCAGTGATGGGCTATAACATAGATGGTAGGATGATCGAAGTCATACCGCCAGAATAGTCGAACGAAAACGTAAAAATATCAGTATCCCTTTTTTTATCATTCCGTGACGTGCCCATAGGGGACGATGCAAACATGAAAATGAAAACGTATATAGCGAGGAGATTGGGGTTTGCTTTATTCTCGCTCATAGGCTTATCAATATTAGTGTTTTATTTAGCCAGAGTGATACCTGGAGATCCAGTTTTGATGATGGTTCCTCCGGGAACTTCTCCGAAGGTCATTGAGGAGTTGAGGCACACGCTGGGGCTGGATAAGCCTTTATACCAACAGTATCTTTTCTGGCTAGAAGATGTCTTTAGGGGAGATTTAGGCTTCTCCGTCTACACTCAGCGCAGCGTAACAAATGATGTGTTAGAGTATCTGCCCATATCTCTAGAACTTGTAGTCTTAGCTGCGTTGATGGAAATTGTAGGATCGTTTTTACTAGGTGTGCTAGCTGGCATGCATGCTTACAAGTGGCCTGATAACCTTGTGAGGATAGTGTCTTACATAGGAATATCAGTTCCAGCGTTTGTATGGGCTATAATATTCCAGTTAATTTTCGCCTTGCAACTGTCATTGTTTCCCACGGGTGGACTGCTTGATAGCCAATATATGGATATAATGCGCGCGCGCAGAGTAACGGGTTTCACATCCCTGGATTCACTGATTGCAGGCAGGTTCGATGCGTTCGTTAATTTTGTATGGCACGCGACGCTGCCAGCGTTGGCGTTGTGCATCGGTGGTATGGCACAAGACGCGAGGATAATACGAGCTGGTATGGTTGAGAACAAAGAGAAGGAATACATAGCTATGGCAAAATCTCAAGGCTTACCCCAAAGGCTTGTGATGTTCAAATACCTGCTTAAACCCTCCATAATTCCAGCAGTAACAGTCATGGGAATGGACATAGCCGCGATGCTAGGCAATGCGTTCTTGGTTGAAAAAGTCTTCATGTGGCCAGGCTTCTCTCAACATGCCATCGCTGCTATGTTAAGGAGTGACCTGAACACTATAGTTGCTACTGTTATAGTAATAGGGATCATTTTCGCAATAGTGAACATAATAACTGACATTATGGTCGCGTACTTGGATCCAAGAATTAGACTTATGGAGAAGGGCGAATAAAAATGGAAAAGATCAGGCTGTTTAAAACAATTAAGCAATCACCACGGTGGGAATATGCCAAGAGAATGTGGTATAAATTCTCAAGAAGCCCTCTGTCAATAGCGGGGTTGGTAATATCAGCCACCTGCATTTTCATAGGCTTGTTTGCACCTTACATAGTGCCCTACCCTGAACATGGAGGCCTTTTCCACAATTTCGAAGACAGGTTTATCCCTCCGTTTCAAAACTCAAATTATATACTTGGCACAGACTATTATGGCCGAGATGTATTAACTAGAACGATGCTAGGATTTCAATATTCCTTAATGATGGCTGTGACGGTTCTCTCTCTCGTTGTTGCACCTGGCGTAATTTTGGGGCTTATCGCGGGGTACCACAAGGGAACATGGGTTGACACGGTTATAATGAGAATATCAGATGTATTCATAGCGGTTCCCCCCTTAGTACTGGCACTGGGTATATGCTCAGTGCTAGAACCAAATATATTCAATGCTATGATGGCGGTTTCATTGATGTGGTGGCCTTGGTATGCAAGGCTGACATACAACGTTTCATCGGCAATTAGAAACGAGTACTTCGTTCAAGCAGCCGAGGTTATGGGAGCCAGCACACTCCACATAATATTCAAAGAAATACTTCCAAACTGCCTCGGTCCAATACTAACAAAAGTGACACTGGACGTCGGCTGGGTTATACTGATAGGATCAGCGCTGAGTTTTGTGGGGTTGGGTGCTCAGCCTCCAACGCCTGACCTTGGCACCATGGTTGCCACCAATGCTGAAAAATACATGCCCGATTTTTGGTGGACGTCCATATTCCCGGCATTAGGAATTGTGATCATAATCTTAGGATTTAACCTCTTGGGAGACGGCGTTCGAGACATGTTTACGGAGTGAACTACTTTGACGGATCGACCCATAGAGATAAAAGATTTGCACGTAGGCTATAAGACTTACAGGGGCACATCTAAAGTTCTCAACGGTGTACATTTGACAGTGGATGTCGGGGAAAAAATTGGAATAATCGGAGAATCTGGTTGCGGCAAGACAACAACAATGAAGACTATTCTTCAAATCTTACCCACGAACGCTGTGATACAGGAAGGAGAAGTGCACTTCAGAAGCAAAGATGTTCTGAGAATGTCGAAAAACGAATTAAATGAGTTGAGAAGAAAGCATATGGCCATGATTTTTCAGGATCCCACAGCCGCTCTTAATCCAGTATTCAAGATTGAAACGCAACTAATAGACATTATCAAGTCTTCTGAAGAATATGAAGGCAAGAAGAAAGAAGATTTCAGAGCGAAGTGCATAAGACTTCTTAAAGAGGTGGCGCTACCAGATCCTGAGAGGGTGCTTGACAGTTATCCATTCCAACTAAGCGGAGGTATGAGACAAAGAGTCTGTATTGCTATGGCCTTAGCGACGCCTAGATATCTTTTGATAGCTGACGAGCCTACCACAAACCTTGATGTAACAATACAGGATCAAGTGTTACTCCTCATCGAGAACATCGTGGAAAAAAGAAAATTGTCAGTGATCTTAATCTCCCAGGCGCTGGGCGCGGTTAAAGGTTTCGTAGATAAAGTCTATGTTATGTACGCAGGAAGTACTGTTGAAGTTGCTGAGACCAAAGAATTATTCTCAAATCCGCTACATCCCTATGCTAGAGGGCTTTTAGAATCAACTCCTAAGCTAACCGGAGGCGGCTTCTCAGAGGGCATCAAAGGAAGGGTGCCTGATTATATAGACCCACCATCGGGTTGCAGATTTCACCCACGTTGCAATCAAGTCTTAAGCAGATGCGAAAAAGAGAAACCACCATTCATTGATATAGTAAGAAATCACGGCGTAGCCTGCTGGCTTTACCATAAAAAGTGATGACAAATGGAAGAAACAGAAAAAATACTAGTAATCGAAAACTTGAAGAAGTACTTCAAGACAACCTTTGGAACAGTTAAAGCAGTTGATGACATAAGTTTTGATGTCAGATCCGGTGAAACCTTCGGGCTAGTAGGCGAATCCGGCTCCGGCAAAAGCACAACAGGCTATCTAACAATGGGAATCTACACACCCACAGCAGGCAGAGTTTTATTTAAAGGCCAAGACGTATCAATACACGCAGTAAAACGTCCCAAACATATCAAAAAAGACATGAGCATAGTTTTCCAAGATCCAGCTTCTTCATTGAACCCTTCGAAAACCATCAGAGACATAGTGGGTTTACCCTTGAAGATACATGGATTAGTTACTAACAGTAGCGAGCTTACCGAAAGGGTAGCTCAACTTTTAGAAACTGTCGAGTTGCCCCCTGAAAGATTCATGCATAGACGACCTGGGGACTTAGGAGGAGGCGAAAAACAGGCAACTGCTATCGCAAGGGCAATCGCTACACATCCCTCTTTTGTAGTTCTTGATGAACCCACATCAGCTCTAGATGTCTCAATTCAAGCAAAAATAATAAAGATACTAATCAAGTTACAGCAAGAGCTCAAGCTGTCGTACCTCTTCATAACTCATGACCTAAGCCTTATGAGAAATGTAGCTTCAAGAGTTGCGATAATGTATTTGGCCAAAATCTATGAATACGCTCCTGCCCGCTTGTTCTTCCATAACCCATTACACCCATACACTAAAATGCTACTGTCATCTGTGCCGGTGTTAACAGATGAAGAAGAAGCGCTAAAGCCCAAAGAGGTAAAATCCACCGGAGAAGTTTCAAGCGCAATTAATCCTCCACCAGGATGTAGATTTCACCCAAGGTGTCCATTCGCATCCAAGATTTGTAAGGCTAAGGAACCCGAGTTTGTGTTGACGGAGCCCGGGCATTACGTGGCATGCCATCTCAACACTAAAAAGCGTTAAAGCTTAGCTCAGAGAATGGGAGAAAAAGGAAGCTTCACTGCTCAAGCTTCTTTCTTATCAATTCACTAACTGAACTAGCGTTTGCTTTACCCCGTACGTCTTTCATAATTATGCCCATCAGCGCCCCGAAGGCGTTTACTCCACGTTCTTCAATTAGTTTCTTGTTAGCCCTAATTACCTCGTCAACAATTTTTTCAAGTTTTTCCTTTGAAAGAACTTCTATGCCCAGACCGCTGATGGCTTCCTTTACACTTTTATCTTCATGCTCTGAAAGCCAGCTAACAATCTCTGGGATAGCTTCTTTTGTCAATTCTCCAGAGCCTATGCTCGCGAAGATTTCTCTTATTTTGTTTTCCGAAACTTTCTCTACTTGGATCCCGTCGCGTTTTAATGCCTTCAAAGTTTCAGTTAAAAATACAGCAACTGTGGTTGGCGAAACTTGACTTTCCTTCACAATAGCCTCAAAAAGTTCACTGCGTTCGGAAACAAAAATCTGCTTAGCCAATTTCTGATTCAGTCCGTACTCTCTCGTTAAGCGCTCAAATTTTCGTTCTGGCATTTCCGGCAAGCGCGAACTAACCTGTTTTAGATATTGTTCCGTTATTTGTATGGGTGGAATGTCTGTTTCCGGGTACATTCTTGCTGCTCCCGGTCTGGGTCTCATGTAACGTGTTGTTCCGTCAGGGTTTGACGTTCGGGTTTCTTGTGGCACACCTTTTATGACTTCTCGGGCTCTCTCCACAACCGCTTTTAGTGCGTCCTTAATGTTTTCCGGTTTGTCTGCAACAAATACTATGCCGTCGTGTTCTTCAGCTTTGACAGTCTTTCTTAGTTTTTCGACTTCTTCTGCCGTTATACCGTAGGCTGGCAGTTCGTCTGTGTGGAATATTCCGCCAACCCTTCCCCAGAAACGGGCTCTGTCGGCCATCTCTGTTCCCAGGCGGAAACCTGGCATGAGTTCTCGTTTCAGAAAGCCCTTGAATTCTGGAAGTTTCACGGCTAGGACTTGTTGGTTTTTGTCTAGCGCCTTGCGTAGAACCTTGCATTTTGTCTGTTTGAAAACACCTGTTACATCGAAAAATTCTTCTCTTACATACTCTTCTTTCATTCCGCTCCCTCTTAGTTCTTCACTTATCTTCAATAGGTTAAATTGACGTTGAACCTCATATTCCACAACAACAGAGATCAATTCAAGTTCCTGTACTCCCTTGATTTCTGTAAGTGCACCATTTGGAATTGAGATGTTCAGGTCTTGGCGAACTGTGCCTAAGCCCCGCTTAACTTTTTCAGTAGCCCTCAGAATCCTCCCTATTGCCAACGCAACCTCTTTTGCTTCTCTTGGTGAATTTATGACTGGTGCTGTTGCAACCTCTATTAACGGTATGCCTAAACGGTCTATGCGATAACGTATTACGTTGCCCTCTTGACCCATTTTTCTCGCTGCATCTTCTTCCAAACTTACATGCTGAACAGGAATTATTTTCTCTCCAACTTTCACTTCGCCGTTTAGAGCTATCACACATGTTCTTTGGAAGCCCGTAGTGTTTGAGCCGTCAATGACTGTTTTCCGCATTACATGGATTTCGTCAACGGGCTTGGCACTCATCATTAAAGCTGATGTCAAAGCAATTTCAACGGCTTCCATGTTTAATGGGTGCGGAGGCTCCTCATCCATCTCAACAAGACATGAAGTCGTGGTAGTGGCTTCATAGAGAATTTTTACTCCTTTTTGAAATTCGAAGTAGGCTGCTGGATCTACTTGGCCCAACTCGCTTTGTGTCGGCCGAAGCCTAC
>Ga0224501_10001633_pt1 | contig 17369 bp, 14 predicted proteins | sample SF_Oct11_sed_USG_4_FD_169105 | JGI IMG/M metagenome (GOLD analysis project Ga0224501, IMG submission 169105) | Sediment microbial communities from San Francisco Bay, California, United States - SF_Oct11_sed_USGS_8_1 | ecosystem: Environmental > Aquatic > Marine > Sediment | place: USA... | reverse complement strand
GAAGGAATACGATCTGATATCAATAGGAACAGGTTCAGCGATGAATATTGTGGGTGTCATGATTCAAGAGAACCCACAGATGAAGGTGGCTGTCATAGATAAGGATGAACCAGGTGGTATTTGTCTGACCCGAGGTTGCATACCATCTAAGATGTTGCTTTATCCCGCTGAGTTGGTCAGGACGATTGGTAGAGCAGGAGAACTCGGCATAGATGTGGACATCAGAAAAGTAGATTTTAGAAGAGTCATGGAAAGGATGAGGACGCTCATCCATAAGGACATAAACATGATCCGTCAGGGACTTTCCCACTCTGAGAACATAGATTACTACCCGGCTGTTGCCGAATTCATCAGGCCATACACGCTGAAGATCGGTGATGCGACAATCACGTCAAAGATGATATTCTTGTGCACTGGATCAAAACCTATCATACCCCCCATAAGAGGACTGGATGAGGTAGGTTATCTGACAAGCGACACAGTTCTCAGTATGAATCAACTGCCTAGAAGCTTGGCCATAGTGGGTGGAGGCTACATAGCTGCGGAATACGGACATTTCTTCTCAGCAATGGGATCGAAAGTCACCATAATCGGCAGAAACCCCCAATTTCTCAAACAAGAAGAACCGGAAGTCTCAGCGCTAGCTAAAAAAGCATTGGGAAAACACATGGCAATTCTCACTAACCATGAGGTACGCGAGGCAGAAAAGACTCCGACTGGTGTGAAAAGGCTTATCGCAGTGAGCAGGGAGAACCGAGAAAGAGTTGTGACATCAGCAGACGAGATATTAGTCGCTGCAGGAAGAGGCCCAAACACAGATGTACTTCATCCTGAAAAAGGAGGAATAAATACAGACAAAAGGGGATGGATCATTGTTGACGAGTACTTGGAAACCTCGCAACCAAACATCTGGGCTTTTGGAGACGCAAACGGCAAGCACCTATTCAAGCACGTGGCAAACTACGAATCTCTAGTCGTCTACTACAACGCTGTACTGAATAGGAAAATGAAGGCAGATTACCACGCGATACCACACGCTGTCTTCACGTATCCCGAGATTGGAAGCGTCGGCCTCAAAGAGAAAGAAGCAATTGGGAAATACGGAGAAGAGAACGTGCTAATCGGGATGTATCGATACGAAAACACTGCTAAAGGAGAAGCCATGGGTGTCAAAGAGTACTTTGTCAAGGTTATCGTTGAGAAGGAGACGGTGAAGATCTTAGGGGCACATATAATTGGTCCTTATGCCTCTGTCCTCATACAAGAGATCATAAACCTCATGTACACGCCTGAACAAAGTGCAGAGCCGATAATTAACGGAATGCATATTCATCCTGCTCTGAATGAGGTTGTAGAAAGAGCATTCAGTTCCCTTATGCTGCCAGATGAGTACCATCAGCTTATTCAGCACCAATAATACAAGGTGATACTGTTTGCCTAGGGCATTGTGCGTACGAAATGGCAATCTTCAAGTGAAAGTCGATAACGACATGAACATTAGAGAAATGTCCTTACCTCTTGTGAGATTAGAAAATGACGCGCGCTCTTCACAAGTTATGGTTATCATACAGGAGTAATAATTACAGAGGCTGACGGAAGTTGGAGAAAAAGAAGAGCAAAAAGAGTCAACTTAAGGTAAAAGGGATGCATTGTGCCAGTTGTGCCCAGAGCATCGAGAAAGTACTGAAAGAGCACCGAGGAGTGAAGGAAGCGAATGTAAACTTCGCAACGGAGAAAGCCTACATAGTATATGATCCAAACCTGACCGACAAAAAAGAACTGATTGAAACTGTGAGATCTACCGGTTACGATATGCAGTCGGAGACGAAAAAGACCATTGTAAAGATCGGTGGAATGACCTGCGCATCCTGCGCCCAAACCATAGGGAACGCCTTGAAAAAAACTGAGGGAATCGTAGAAGCAAACGTGAACCTTGCGACCGACAAGGCAGTTGTTGTGTATGACCCGCAAGAAATCGATTATGGAGAAATAAGAAAGATCATAGAAGCTGCAGGTTATCAAGTTCTTGGCAAAGAAGAAGGTGCAGCCAAGTACGAGAAGGCAATAGAAGAAGAGCAGAGAAAATTTCATAAAGCAAGAATTAGAATGATGGTCGCATGGGCTTTCACCGTACCCATCATAGCCTGGATGATTCCAGAGATGGTCTTTGGAGTAGCCTGGCCGACTCGAGACATTTTTAACATCGGAATGATTCTACTGGCAGTTCCGGTGCTTTTTTGGGCAGGTAAAGAAACACTGCTGTCAGCGGGAAAAAGAGTCTCTCATGGAAGGGCGAATATGGATGTGTTGATCGCCTTAGGGACGTTAACGGCCTTTATTACGGGACCAGCCATGTTTTTCAGCTCAATCCTAAATTACGCAGGAGTTTCTGGAATGATCATGTCCTTCCACCTCTTGGGAAGATACATAGAAGCAAAGGCAAAGGGAAGGGCCTCACAAGCCATCAGAAAGCTGTTAGAGTTAGAGGCTAAGACCGCCCGAATCTTGGTAGATGATGAAGAAAGGGAGGTGCCTTTAGACGAAGTTGAAACAGGAAACGTAATGATCGTTAGACCAGGAGAAAAAATCCCTACAGACGGTATCGTGATTGACGGCCAAAGCGCCGTGGATGAGTCAATGGCCACTGGAGAATCAATGCCCGTACCAAAAAAGGCAGGCGACGAAGTGATAGGCGCCACTGTAAACCAGCTAGGATTGTTGAAGGTAAAAGCCTCAAAAGTGGGACAAGACACGTTTCTGGCTCAAGTCATAAGACTCGTAGAGGAAGCCCAAGGCTCCAAGGTTCCAATTCAAGAACTCGCCGATAACGTAGTGAGCTACTTCGTACCAACTGTTCTAGGACTGGCTTTCGTGGCTTTGGTTCTGTGGCTGGTTATTCCCGACAAGATCAAGGTTGTGAGCATTTTTGCCCAGTCGTTTCTGCCATGGGTTAATTCAAACCTGGGAGTTATCACCCTCGCCATCTCTGCATTTGTCTCGACTCTGGTAATAGCGTGCCCATGCGCACTTGGACTGGCCACTCCCACCGCCCTCATGGTTGGAAGCGGTATGGGAGCCGAAAACGGCGTGCTTATACGCCAAGGAGCAGCCTTACAAGCGCTCAAAGATGTGGACACAATTGTCTTTGATAAGACGGGAACCATCACCAAAGGAATACCGGAAGTTACGGACATAATTCCAGCAGAAGGTTACACTAAAGAAGAGGTACTCCGTCTGGCGGCAAGTGTTGAAATCGGGTCAGAACATCCTCTAGGCGAAGCCATTCTCAGAAAAGCCAAGGAAGAAAATCTAGAACTGTACGAGGCGAAGGCATTCGAGACCGTAACGGGGAAAGGTGCAAGAGCCCAGATTGACCTTTCCTCTCCAAAACTAGTACTTGTCGGGAACAGGAGGTTAATGGAAGAAGAGAAGGTAGACTTCAAATCTTTAGAAATCAATTTGAAGCGACTTGAAGAGGAAGCCAAGACTGCAATGCTTCTGTCAGTCGAGGACAAGATCGTCGGGACTGTAGCTGTTGCAGATACACTAAAAGAAGACTCAGTGCAGGCCATAAGGGAGCTTGAAAGAATGGGGATCAAAACCACAATGCTTACGGGAGACAACAGACACACCGCAGAGGCCATAGCCAAAAAAGTAGGCATATCAAGGGTCTTGGCAGAAGTCCTCCCAGATCAAAAGGTGAAGGAAATTGCAAAGTTACAAGAAAACGGAGAAACGGTGGCTATGGTCGGCGACGGCATAAACGACGCTCCTGCTCTAACAGCAGCTAATGTGGGAATTGCAATAGGAACCGGAACAGACATCGCTATCGAATCTGCCGACGTAACGCTGGTGAGAGGGGATCTGTCTGGTGTAGTCACGGCTGTGAAACTCTCCCGAACAACTTTCAACAAGATCAAACAAAACCTCTTTTGGGCGTTCTTCTACAACACTGCTACCATTCCAGCGGCTATGTTAGGTCTAGCCCATCCAGTGTTAGCGGAAATTGCAATGGCTATCAGCTCAGTAACGGTAGTGACAAATGCGAACCTCTTAAGAAGGGCTAAGATTCGCCCAGAATATCGCGTGCGCGCTAGTATTCCAGACAACAGAGTTATCAGTGAACCTTAAATTACTTTAAGCATTTCAGGGTGAATGTGGTTTAAGTTGCAAAAAAATTACGCCAGTGAGTCAAAATATACTATTGATACTGAGCTTTCCCCTGGAAACTTGAAGTTTCTCCTTGAATATTTGAGACGCCAATACTTGCTTCAGCACAAGAAATACAGGGACTTCAGTGATATACGCATCATCACTGAAAACGGATTATCGTATCTTTCTTACATTGTTTTGGTTCCAAAAACAAATCAGCATGTAAATGTAACGGTTAACGCCAGTGTTCCAATTGGAGTAATCATGAAACTCAGTGACCCTGACACCGCCAAATCTTTTTTAGACGAACTCTACGAGGATCTATTCCTCACTGTCCAACTGTTCGAAGAGGAAATCCGCAAAACCACTTTATATCTTGCGTTTGTGCCAGGGGAGAAGATGGTTCCTGAAAGCGAAAGCAGCGGGATAGTTGGCAGAATATTCACCGAATCCATGCTTCCTCTTTACATCGCCTTAACCGCCCTCACTTTTCTATTCTTCTGGATATTTGTCGAGTATGCGCCCTTGATCGTGGTAAGCCTCGGATTTGTCTTATCACTCTTTTCTGGAAAACTTGTGGCCAAAAGTGGCAACTGGAAAATCACCAAAGACCGACCAGAAATCCTACTTCTACAATATTATTTTTCGCCTGAGAACTTCAAGGGATTCCGGAAAAAATATGCCCAGTACATCTTCGAAATCAGGAAGAAGATTTATGAAGCTTCCATCGCTGTTGGCAGACCAATTGACTGCGAAACTGCCAGTGGAATTTTCTCAACTTATGGGATAGATTGTAGGCCGGAGAATCTTTCAGTTAAGAAAGTCAACATCTTCCAAATCGTCAAGAAAGCAGCTGACAAGTTCGGCCTTTCAACACCAGAGGTTGTAGTAGTGAACTCTATAATTCCTAATGCCGCAGCTGCTGGTCCAAGCCCTGGTTTAGGAACTATAATGGTTACAACTGGAATCATAACGCAGCTTGAAGAAGATGAGCTGCTAAACGTCATTGGTCATGAAATGAGCCATCTGAAAGCCCACGATCCATTGGTCTTGGCCTCTTTATCTAACGCAGAATTCTTGTTACGCTTCTACGTGTTCTGGCCATACCTATTCTACTTTGGATTTTTATCCTTCTGGATCTATTTCCTAGCAGCAACAGGACTCATCTTCTTCTTTGGAAAGTTCTTGGAGAGCAGAGCCGACATAGATTCAGCCAAAATGATTGGTCAGCCAAAGGTAATGGCAGAAGCCTTGAGAAAGATAGCCTTCAGAAGGCTTTTTCCCTTATACAAGAGAGAACCCGCTTTTCAAGGTTACCGCAGGTCTGAATGGCTACGGTTTGATCCGCATCCCCCCGCTTACTTCAGAATCGCACAACTTGAACGCCTAGAAAAACCCCAAGAAATCAAGCATACGTTTTTCAAGTCTATCAAAGAAAACCTCAAAGGTTTCCTTCGAGCATAATCCGCCTAGAACCTGAAAAGATTTTTCAGGTCAATCTTACTGGTATTGGAAGAAAGACCCAGAAAAAAGAAGTCTACCGCACGCGTTAATTTTTCCCAACACTAGGATTAAAGCGCATGCGCCCGGAGAGAATTGAAGACTACTTTGTTTCCAACTCTTTCTGTCCTCTAAGCCATCTTGATCTTGAAAAATCACATGCTACCTTTGAATGAAGTTAACCAAACAACAAAGACTGTAAAACCCTCGTTTCGAGCAATCACCAAAAAGCGATACTACCTCAAATGACCTTATGACAAATAAGTTAACAGCATCCCGGAAACCAAAAAGAAATAAGATGCAATATTGAGATAGTGTGAAGAGGTGATGTTTGTGAAACTGATAGTGGATGCAAGAAGTAGGGAGGAATACTACAAGAACCATGTAAAAGGGTCATTAAACATTCCTCTATTCGATCTAGAGTATTACATCGACTTCTTAAAAGGCAAAGAAGTCACCATCTATTGCGATACTGGTAGAAGAGCAAGGATGGCTGTTGAATACCTGAGCGACCAGGGAATTAAAGCTGCCCTAGTCCCACAGGAAGACCTTGATAAATACGAGAAGGAAGGGAAGCCATTATTTTGTGCGATTAACTATCTTTCAGTGAAACCCGGCTTAGAAAAGGAGTTTGAAGAGAAAGTCAAAGAGCTATGCCGTGTAACGTATGGAAAGAAAGGATTCCTCGGTTCAAAAATATTTAGGGTTTCAACAATTTCCTACGGTGGAAGCGGACTTCAAGGCACATATAAGGACATCGATGTTAAGCCAACCAAATATGTGATGTTGACTTACTGGACAAGCAAAAAGGCGCACGAAGAATTCCACAAGGAACCAGATATTGTCGAAGGATTCATGGCTTTGATGAAATACCTCTCAATCATGCCTTACGAAGAATATGGTGAAATCATAAGATAAGAGATTGTACGCGCGCCGATACGTCAGATGATGGAATATGACGGAACCGACCGAACAAGAAATTCTAGCCAAGATCCGTACTTTGTTGGCTTTGGAGAGAAACTATCTGGCGGAAGAAAGAACAGCACTCGCTGAATTCAGAACAGGTTTAGCACTTACCGTCATAGCTCCTGCCGCGAGCACGGTTATTGTGTACATCTTTTCTTTCCTAGAAGTAGAGCGCGTCCTTCTCTTTGATTTGCTCAACTTCACCTTTTTCGCTATTCTTACCGTTTGGGGAATCTGGATCAGCTTTCGTTCACGTTCGAAATTGAACAAAATAAGGACGAAGAAAATGATCCTCAAGGATCGTGAATGTGAGGTTATGAGCAAGTCCAAAGCGGTTCATGATCTGCTCCGCGACTGTGTGTCTTTGGAAGGCGCCTAGAAAATAGCCGAGAACGCCCGTAGAAGAACTAATACACTATGAGACTTTCTAGAACGGTTGAGAAAGCGCGCGTGTCTTCTTTCTTAAACGCTACTCATACCGAGTCAAGTACCTTGGTTTGTTTGTCTCTCTTTTTTCTGAGTTCCAAAGGCAAGTCTCTCGATGAGGTGTTTTTGTTGTTGTTTCACGCTATCTTTTTTGACGTTCTCAGACACCGCGCGCTGTTTCCTTAAGCCAGGATATTATATCTGAATTACGTGTTATATGCATAATTGGAAAGTTGATATATCGTGTGCGTGCTCCTTTTCTAACACCTAACGCCCGCTTTGACGTTTAGAAGTTAGAGATAGGAATTTATTTGTGATTATCTGAATGTATCGTTATTTCAGCGAACATCTCTCTTTTTGCTTTGCATATGGGACAAACGTATGGTGGCTCTTCGCGGAAGCAAACGTAGCCACATTGTTTGCAGTACCACATCTTCAATATGATCTTAGAAGGTTTTTCGGTAACCACAGTAGTCGCTTCAGATGGCTTTTCAGCGACACCCTCTCCAGATGCCGCGTAAGATCTAATCTGTTTTTGAAAAGGTCTACGCTCCGGAATTGGCAGTACGGAAGTTTTTCCTTCAAACACATCCTTTCTAACATAAAGCGCGCAGTAGCAGTATCCATACTCTTGCACATCAGGGTCTCGATAGTCGCATGGGCAGATTATGTCTCTATCAAACTCAAACTTCCTGGAGGCAAGTCGACATGGACATGATGGGTAGCCATAGCGCTCCTCGTTTTTCTGGAGTCCTTCAAGAAGGTTTTTGAGGGACTCAGCGTCCGGGTTTAGGAAGTAACCATGGCTTTTCGCATCGCTTTCTGCCCTTCGCCTTACCTTTTCCAAAGTTATCAAATCTCTAAGACCTCCCTTAACTGACCTTCGTTGAAGCCAGTGATCAAACTTCTATCGTCTACAATCACTGTTGGATAACTAAGGCGACCACCGCGGCTTAGAATAGCCTCTCTGATTTTATCTCGATCTTCCCTGTTGCAGACGTCAACATCCACATATTCATACTCGATATTATTCTCTGTCAAAAATTTCTTGGCTCGTTTACACCAAACACAGGTGCTTATGGCATACATGAGAACCTTATGCTTGTTGTTTTTGCCTGGAACCTTTATGGTTTGCATTTTTTTCTTGTCCCTCATAGTTGTAGCTCAATAGCGCGCGCGCTGACATCATAAGTTTTACGTTTTTTGGATGTTCAAGGGAACATCCTTCTGACGTGCGTGTGTACCCAATACGATTTGCTTGTCTGGATTTATTCTTTTCTTCTTTCTTCAACAGTGAACTCAGGGAACTCTCTTAGCTTTTCTGCCATCTCTTCTAGTCGTCTGTCTACCTTGTAATTAACTGATTCTTTCTCAAATGTCCTATCAGGTCGTCTTTTGCCTGCCTTAACTCCCGTTAGAATCTCAATTCCTTCGTCGATGGTCTTCACTGGGTATATGTGGAACCTCTCTTCTCGAACGGCGTCAACTACTTCTTCCTTCAGCATCAAGTTCTGAACGTTGCTTTCAGGGATAATTACACCTTGTTGGCCCGTGAGACTCTGGGCTTTGCAGATTTCAAAGAAACCTTCCACCTTCTCGTTCACCCCGCCAATAGCTTGTACCTCACCCTTTTGATTCACTGAACCAGTCACGGCGATCTGTTGCTTGATAGGGAGTCCTGAAAGAGCAGAGAGAATGGCGTAGAGTTCAGTGCTTGAGGCACTATCACCCTCTACTCCAGAATAGCTTTGCTCAAAAACCAAGCGGGCGCAGAGACTGAGGGGCTTGTCGTGAGCATATTTCCCCGCTAGGTACCCGCTGAGAATCATCACTCCTTTAGTGTGGATGCGCCCTCCCAACTTCGCCTCTCGTTCGATATCAATGACTCCGTCCCGACCCAAGCCTATGCTGGCAGTGACGCGGGATGGTCTTCCAAAGGCAAAGTCTCCTAGGCTTAGGACGGATAGACCGTTCACTTGTCCTACAACTTCGCCTTCCGTGTCTATGAGGAGAACATTCCGCTGGATCAGCTCTTGAATCTTCTCTTGGACTAAATTAGATCGGTAGACCTTTTCTTCTATTGCCTTTTTGACGTGACTTGCGGTTACGTAGCTAGAGTTTTCTTGAACGGAGTAGAAATTAGCCTCTCGGATAATGTCGGCGACATCGGCGAATCTAGTGGATAGCTTTGCTTGATCTCCGGATAGCCTAGAGCCATGCTCGATCACTTTGGCCACAGCTGACGCATCAAGGTGTTTCAGTTTCTCCTTTCTGCAGCAGGTGCAGATGAAGGCTGCGTATTTTTGCATGTTCTCTTCTGTTCGGTCCATGGTGTCGTCGAAATCTGCCTTAACTTTGAATAGTTCCTTGAAGTCTATATCCATTATGTATAACATTTGGTACAGACTCGGATTTCCTATGAGGACTACCTTAGTGCTCAATGGAATGGGTACGGGTCTCAACCCCTTTGTCGTGATGAATCCCAAACGTTCCCCGGCTTCTTCGATTGTGACACACGCACTTTTCAAAGCCCTCTTCAACCCGTCCCAAGAAAAAACGTTTCGAAGCAGCTCTTCAACTGGAAGCACTAGGTATCCGCCATTGGCCTTGTGCAGGGAACCGCCGCGGATCATCGTGAAATCTGTGGATAACACACCGAACTGTGCCTCCTTCTCTATCCTCCCAAAGAGGTTTTGATGAGTAGGGTTAAGCTCTATGACCACTGGCGCGCCTTCAAGGTCAGAGTTATCCACTATCACATTTACCTCATATTTTCTGAAGGGAAGCTCCTTCATCCATGGAAACGGTAACGGAGCTGGAGCCTCAGGCTTCCCGATAAAATCGGAAAGTTTTTCCAATATGTTGTCTTGCACCCCTCTTACGTAATCAGTAACCTCTGAAAACTCCTTGTATTTCTCTGTCAACTCAGTGACCAGATGACCAATGGCGAAAAGGGCAACCTCTCGATTCACCTTTTTGAGCTCTTCATTAACCTTACTCTCCAGACCCCTTAATTTTCTCATAGCACTCCTTAACTCAGCACTTAAATCTTCTCTTCTACTATGAATTTCATCCTTCATCTTTGGGCTTAACGCCATGAAGTCTTGGTCGCTCAAGGGTTGTCCATCCACAACCGGAATAGTGAGCAAACCCACAGGTGTGCTTTGAAGAATGAACCCTTTTTCCTGAGCTCTTCTGTTGATCTCAACAAAGAGTTTCTTTCTTTCTCCCTCGATGGGTCTGATCGCTGCCTCTTTCTTGGTTGCATAATCTTCGCTTTCGAAAACTTTTGGGAGTGTTCGTCGTGCCTCAGTGATGAGATTGGCCATGTCTTTTTGGAATTCTCTCGCCTTGGCTGGAGGTAGCCTTATAGCCTTGGGTTGATATGGATTGCGAAAGTCGTTTACGTAGCACCAGTCTGAAGGTGTTGGTTTCTTTTTGGCTATCTCCTCCAGGAAGTCTCTTACCGCGGTTGTTCTACCCGTTCCTGGAGGACCAGCCACGTATATGTTAAACCCGCTTTCGTTGATTTCTAAGCCGAATTTAAGCGCTCTAACTGCCCTCTCTTGACCGATAATTCCCTCAAGCGGCGAGATATCTTCAGTGGTTTCACAACTCATCACCAACGTGGGATCACATTCCCTTCTAAGTTCCTTGGGGGTCAATTCATTTGGCATACGTATCACCCTTTCAAACCGTAACACAACTCTGCGAGTTAACATTTATACGTATTCTTATTTTAAGTATTCCCACGGGTCATTGTGCAATGGAGGAAGACGAACCTATGAAAGATGAATACCATTATTCTCATTGGGAAATTTTTTCTGGCGGACTGAACACTCGGCAGCGCTCGTGTAGAAGAATTTAAAAAAGAGAGAAAAGATACACCAGAAGGAAAGGTAAATGTTTGATGTCGTCTTACGCACAATAATTCCCATTCTTCTTCTGATGGGAACGGGGTTATTGTCAAGAAAACTTGGAATCTTGAAATCTGGTGACGAACGGATACTCAGCGCTTATGTGTATTATTTTGCACTGCCAGCGTTGTTTTTTGTTAATATGACTGAAACGAAGTTCACAGAAGAAACTCTGAGATTCATGCTTGCGGGGATCAGTCCCGTTCTAGTGGTGCTGGCAATTTACATCTCTCTCTACCTAGTGTTCGGGTTCTCGAAGGATATCCTCTATCTGGTTGTTCTGAGCACGATCTTTGGCAGCCTAGCGTTCTTTGGAATACCCTTCATAACATTTGCCTTCCCAGGAACAGGTGAACCCGTGGCCACGTTGGCGGCAGCGTCGATCTCTGTCGTAAGTGTGACAGCTTCTATCACGGCTCTAGAATTGTATCGGCTCCAGCAATCCGAAATACTGACCGGACTAAAACTCGTTGCAAAAAGGCTTTCAAAGAACCCGCTTATTCTTTCGATTTTCTTTGGCATTCTGTTTTCGCTCGTCAGAATAGAAATTCCCACGCCTATAGCACAGCCACTGCACATGCTTGGAAGTACAACTTCGACGGTTGCTATTTTTATGCTTGGGGTCTTTCTCTACGGAAGGAAATATGCAAACTTACGTAAAGCCCTGAAGTTAAGCATGCTGAGAATAGTATTTCTACCGATCTTAGCCTTCTTCACCACAACGTTACTTGATTTGTCCAGTTTGGAAAGGTCAACACTGATACTTATGCATAGTATGCCTGTTGCCATCTCGATGATAATTCTCAGCGAACGCTACGACTTCTATAAAGAGACCATTGCCTCTCTCATTCTGATCTCCTCGCTTGGCGCAGGGTTGTATTTGAATCTGTGGCTTTTCTTGCTCGGGCACTATTAAAAAATGTTAATTCAGACAAAGAGAAAGCCAAACGCCAGTGCACGCGCATTATTCACGCGGATTCGAGCCGGGTTTTTTCAAGATCCTCTGGACTATGATACCGATGAGAATAATGAGGGCGCTTAGGGCTATGATGTCTAGTCGGAATTGAGTAACCATCAGTCCGGAGGAGAGCAATCCTAGAAGAGGTATGATTGGTATCTTTGCTATTGTTATCGGGGTTTTGAACGGTCTCCGAATTTCAGGCTTCTTGTATCTTAGCCAAATGGCTGAAAAGTTCACGAACGCAAAGATGGTGAACGTTCCGAAATTCGTGATCTCTGCCACAAATCCTATGTTCCCGATCAAGACAAAGACGCACGGCAAGACCATTACGATCAGAATACCGACCCAGGGCGTTCCTCTACGAGAGAGCTTCGAAAGACTACGGGGCAACGAGCCATCCCTGGCCATACCGTATATCATCCTTGAGCCGACAATCAATAGAATCAAGACTGTGTTTGCTGTTGCGAACAAGGCTATCACCGACATGGCTAAGAAGGCTCCTTGACCCAGTGATCTTGAAGCCGCAAATGCAAGTGGACAACAGGATGCCCCTAGCTCCTGCCAACTCACAATGCTCACTGACGAGACTGCGACCAAGACGTACAAGATTGCAGTCACGACAACAGAGATGATCAGGGCCTTCGGTATGTTTCGTTCGGGACGCTTCACTTCCTCAGCGAGATTCACGATGTCTTCGAAACCTAGATACGCGAAGAAAATCAACGTACTGGCTTTCAGTATTCCTTGAAGACCTGCAGAAGCTTCAAGGTAGTCTACGCTCCCAAGATACGGAATGCCCAGGATGACTATCATTATTAGGCCCGCAGCTTCTATGATGGTGAACACAACGTTGATCTTGGTGCTTTCCTTGATTCCGACAAAATTCAAGAGGGAGAGTAAGGCAATCAGAACTACAGAGACTGAGACTATTGGGGTTCCAAAAAGGCCTTTGAAGTAGCCGCCGAATCCTAAAGCCACGGTCGATATCGTCACGACTTCGGTAGAGATTATGATCCAGCCAACCAGGAAAGGAATCACGTCGCTCTTAAAGGCTTCCTTTGCATAGGAATATTCGGCTGCGGCCCTAGGTATCATGCTGGACAATTCGGCGTAGCTCAAACCTGTAAATGAGCTTATCAAGGCCCCGATGAGAAAGGACATCCAGACGGAGTTTCCCGATGCTGCCGCGGCATTGCCTATGAGAGCGTAGATTCCTGCACCGAGAATCATGCCTACTCCATAGGCCGTAAGACCGAAAAGCCCAACTTGCCTTCTTAGTTCTTTACTCATTATCGGTCTCTCATGGCTGCTAGATCTATTTTGAAAGTTTCAGCTCGCGCGCGCTGAAACGGGTTATTTTTTCTTTTTTCCGTGAAATAGTTCGCTGCCTGCACCTGGATAAACGACTCTACTTGATGAGGGAGTGGGTCTCTTGACTTTGGGCCACTTGTCTAGCAATTGTTCTGGTCCTTCCAGCGTTATGTTCGAAGGATCAGCGTCTACTATAGTTGGACTCTTCCTTACATCTCTGCCTGCAACATTTACGCTAAATTCGATTGGGATACCGTTGGGATCGAAAGAGTAAATTGAGTGAATGAAACCGTGATCGATGACGTCTGAAACTTCAAAACCTGCAGCTTCCAGCCTATCTTTCAATTCCCACAGTTCATCTTCAGTTTCGACGCCAAACGAAACGTGATCGAAAATGAAGGGTCCTCGGACCGGTCTTCCATGGTCTTTTTTGGGCACAGGCTTAACATCTGCCCATTCAAAAAAAGCCACCAAGTCTGTATCCGAAAGTTCGAAGAAATAATGTCTATATCCGGTTCTGCCTAGACCAGCCACTAGCCTCATGCCAAGCAAGTCTCTCCAGAAACGAATAGTTTTGTCCATATCACCCGTTGCCATCGCAAGATGATTAACACCATTAAATCTTACCATCGAAATTTCTCCAATACTACTAGGTTTCAGGATATCATTAAAAGTGTTGCCCAAGAAAGAACATGCAGAGATTATGTCTACTCAAACCTTGCAATAGGCGGTGCGCGTGAACTGGAGATAGAATAGAACTTTCTTGACTCTCTGATCTAACTTCTACAACATTCCTTATAACGGTCTAGCTTCCGATCGAGTAGTTCAGAAACCGTCTTCGAGCTTCAAAGACATAGAATAAGAGTTCCGTTCTTAGTTAGCTAGACTGGGTTAGGTTCGAGAGTGAGAACAAAGTTTTGGAAAGGGAAAGAGTTTCGAGAAACCCTAGGTTTCTCTGAGTCAGTTTGAAGAAGAAGATAAAATTATTATGCGATAAAAAAGAATATTCTATAGACTCACAATGACTGAGTGTTCTGTTTGTGGAAAGGAAATAGATGAAAAGAATGCTTTGAAATTGACCATGAATAGAAAAACAGAGTATTTCTGCCATGAATCCTGTTTGTCTAACTTTCACCCGATAAGAAGGCTTTCACGAAGAACCTTGTCAAACGTGGTACTCAACAAATCTTCCGCTGAGATAGTTGCCATCGGAACGGGAATGGGCGGAATAATATATACGCTTCAAGGAACAGCTAATAGCGCTTTGTTGATGGACACAATCAGTGCCATTGCAGCCGTAGCTGCATTGATTGTAGGAATAGAGCATTTACGATATCTGAAAGAACACAACCTACTAAGCAGAGCAGTACTGTTTATAGGCATAGGGATTTTAATCTCCATAATAATACTGGTGTGGCACTTTGGATTTCGATCGAATCATATCTAACCTTGCACGCGCGTCGAAAAGGAGATTCGCGTCGTCAAGAAAGCAAAAAGATCCAAAAACCGAGCTTACTAAGAAGGGACTTATTGACTTTGTCCCGAGATACTGCAGAGTACCGCTTAATCGAAGGCTCGGAGTTAGGGCGCGTGAATTCCCACATACATTGAGGCCAGTGCGACCTCATGATTGAGTTAATAGTTAATCCCCTCATACTCGCCTTCTCACTGTTTCTCTTAGCTTCCACTAGCCATTTCACTATCAAGTCTATAGAAAAATTGATTGGCCTCAGTGGCTTAAGCGAAGCCTCTGTTGGCTTTGTGATTCTCGCGGTATTGACCTCAACTCCGGAGATGACCGTAGCGCTTTTCGCGATACTCCAAGGAGAGCCTGGCATCAGCGTAGGGGACATTCTGGGCTCGAACGTGTTCAACATGGCAGCAGTTCTGGGCATACTTGGAATGCTTGGCTACCTTAAGACGTGCTGCACAGATCTTTTGATAGAGTTAACTGACATCCTTCTAATCACAACTTTAATCCCACTACTCCTTATCATATCTCATTTTCACATATTTGATGTCGCAAGTCCAGTCGTCGGCGTTATTCTTCTGGGAACTTTCTTGATTAACACCTATCTTATGACGAAAAAAAGAACCCCAAGAGTTAAGGCAAACGCAGATAAAACAGTTGAAAAAGAGAGTCTCAAAAAAGCAATTACAATTCTGTTGCTTGGCTTCGTTGGAGTTGTGATAGCGGCACGGCTAGTCGTCTATTCTGGCTCTAACATTGCTCTACTTCTCGGGGTCCCGCCAATCTTGATTGGAGCTAAGGTTGTTGCAATAGGAACTTCTCTGCCAGAACTCACTTTGGATTTTGCCGCCGTCAGACGTGGTCGTGTTCAACTCGCGATTGGTGATGTCATTGGCTCGAACCTTACGAACCTGACCCTTGTGTTGGGGCTGGTTCTCCTTGTTTCACCGTTCGCAGTTGACATGACGATTTTCACGGAGATTCTCCCATTTTTGATGATAACGACTGTCATATTCTGGCGTTTTCTAACAAGAGGTGGCGTCTCACAAGTTGGTGGCATAGTTTTGACAATGACATATATCTTATTTCAGGCCGTCACGTAGACCCGCAATAACAATAAAGAACGATTTAGTGGAAACAGTTCCAGAAGTCTTCCGGATGAGTACTATGTACTTGCTCATATTTCATGCTAGAAGAACTCTAGGGCAAGAAAAATTGAGGGTAAAATATGCGTGTGAAATAGGGGTGCCCCTCTCCCTTCACTATTAACTAGGGCGGCATGTTAATTGCATAATAGTTGAGAAATACATAAATATGCCATACGTCATAACCTATCTCTCAGATCGAGTAACAGAATAATGGGTTAGCAAGTTGATCCCCGATGGTTCAGGTTTTTGTGTAAAACTTGAAAATTCTACGAAAGCAGAACACATATAAGAACTGAACAACGCGCGCGAACACAACTGGAGGCAGACAGGGTGTTAGTTGGATTCGTTGAGAAAAACCGTAGGCGCGAGATAATCGTGAATTGCAAATGTGAAACTAGAATCCCGGGATTACCAGCAGTAGGAGACGTTACCAATGTTCCACATAAGAAGATAGTCGTGGCGCCAGAGCAGGATGCAAAGCAGCACTATCATCTTTTGGATACCTTTCTCAAAGGTGATGGTTTACGTCTCTAGCTCAGTGCTCTGTTTCATGCATTCTCTGTGTTTCTCAAGCATATCATCAATTAACTTCTTTAGATGTTCTTTGGGCACAAAACCCAAGGCTTGGCCTACCGGTCTTCCTTCGCAAAAGAACATCAAAGTAGGAGTGCTCATAATCCCGTGACGGACTGCCAACTCGCGATTAGCTGCAGTTTCCAAAACATTCACCTTGACAAACTTGATTTTGTCCTCGTATTCTTCAGCAACCTCGTTGAATATCGGATTAAGCCTGAGACACCAAGGACAGCGATCATGCCAGAAGTCAACAACCGTCAAGATGTCAGATTCTAAGACCTCTTGCTCCCAATCGCCAGCGTTCACATCCAGAACGGTTCCCATAACTATCACATCCTTCTCAATTGTTAGATAGCAGAAATATTAAACGTTTTGGACATTATTACTACTGGTGCATCCGTTTTATTGATTCTCAGCAACCTTTATTGATTCCTATGATCGTAGAATGGGATTGAGTAACATGATAGTCGGTATAAGTGGGAGCCCGAGAGAGCAAGCGACTGAGCATGTTTTGAGAGAAGCTCTGAGCATGCTAGAGAAGATGGGTCTTGAAACAAGTTTCTTCACGGTTAGGGACAAAAATATCGGATTCTGCCGGCATTGCGACTACTGCTTAGAAAACAAGGAGTGCATTATTGAGGATGATATGTACGAGCTTTACCGTTTACTCAAGGATGCTAGAGGAATAATAGTTGCAACACCAGTTTACAACGGTGGAATAAGTGCACAAACAAAGGCTGTTATGGACAGATGCAGAGCTCTAGTCGCCGCAGACTACAACTGTTTCAAGTATAAAGTCGGCATGGCTATTGCGGTGGGAGGAGACAGAATCGGCGGGCAAGAACTGGCAATACAGCAAATCATAACATTTTTCGTCCTAAACAGAATTGTACCAGTCAGCGGCGGCCCCTTCGGGGCAAACTTGGGAGCAACTTTCTGGT
>Ga0224501_10001632_pt1 | contig 17371 bp, 15 predicted proteins | sample SF_Oct11_sed_USG_4_FD_169105 | JGI IMG/M metagenome (GOLD analysis project Ga0224501, IMG submission 169105) | Sediment microbial communities from San Francisco Bay, California, United States - SF_Oct11_sed_USGS_8_1 | ecosystem: Environmental > Aquatic > Marine > Sediment | place: USA... | reverse complement strand
AAAGCATGCAGCGCCGCTTTGTAGTGGGTCCAAAGGCATACTCCACGGATCCCATAGCTTAGTGATGCAGGATAAATTCGGGCAGATCTTACCAACTCACAGCATTTCCGCCGGGCTGGATTACCCCGGGGTTGGTCCTGAGCACGCGTTTATGAAGCTTCAGGGGCGCATCCATTACGACAGTGTTACCGACGACGAGGCAATGGGCGCGTTTAAATTGCTCTCTGAGACCGAGGGAATTCTGCCAGCACTCGAGTCGGCACACGCTATCGCTTACCTGAAAAAAATGCCTTCAAAGTTCAAGGGAAAGGTAGTAGTGATTAATCTTTCGGGGCGCGGGGACAAGGATGTAGAGACGGCCGCGAAAGAGATGGAGGTCAAAGTTTGAGCCGGATCAGTGCGAAGTTTGAGGCGCTCAGGAGCAAACGTGAGGGCGCGCTGATTGCATTTGTGACTGCTGGATACCCGAAGCCGGAGCTGACGCCGCAAATAGTTCAGACACTCGCTAGTCACGCAGACATCATTGAGCTCGGGATTCCCTTTTCTGATCCAATCGCAGACGGCCCCACGATTCAAGGGGCGGCCGACAGAGCATTGAAAGCGGGCACGACTCCCGAAACTGTGCGTGAGATAATCAGTCAAATCCGTTGCACGAGCGAGGTTCCGCTGGTTGTGTTGACATATTACAACATAGTGTTCAAATGGGGCGTCGATGAGTTCGTGCGGGATTTTACAGCTGCAGGGATGGATGGCATCATAATTCCAGACTTACCTGTAGAAGAAGCAGGCGAAGTTCTGGAGGCGACGAGAAAGTATGGGGCCGATTTGATCCTCTTGGTTGCGCCTACAACGACTCCCGAGCGCCTTAAACGCATTTGTGATTTATCGGGTGGTTTTCTTTATGTTGTTTCCCTGCTTGGGGTGACGGGAGCTCGAGAACAACTTTCCGAGTCAATAAAACCATTGATAGCCGATGTTCGAAAAATCTCGCGGGTGCCAATTGCTGTTGGATTCGGGATATCAAATCCCGAACATGTTAAAGGTGTCATAATGGCCGGGGCAGATGGGGCAATAGTCGGTAGTGCGTTCATTAACCTGATCACCAAAAATCTGAAAGATCAACAAAAAATGTTGCGAGAACTCGACCAGTTTGGAAAAATCTTGAAAGCTACCGCACGTTTAGCGCATTAATCTCGATGATTCCAGGATGCTCATCTGGAGAATGTTTAAATCCAACGAATTGCAAATAGAATCTCCTGACAGCATGAGGTACTTGAACTTGAAGACTAAGCCGCTCGACATGGAAACCGGGCGGAAAATCGTCGTGCTCCATGAACAAGATGCAGAGGAGCTCGGACACTTTGCGGGCGACCGTGTGAAGTTGACTACTCCAAGAGCCTCATTGATAGCCATCGCCAATTCGACGAAAAGGATGGTGCAGCGGGGAGAGATTGGAACTTTCATCGAGGTTACTGAGGCTCTTGGTCTCAAGCCCGGAGATGTTCTCTCCGTCACGCTTGCCCCCAACCCACAATCGGTTGATTTCATCAGGAAAAAGATAGCAGGAGAGCAACTAACAGCTGAGGAAGTCTACACAGTGGTTGATGATATAGTTGAGGGCAAACTGAACTCGATAGAGATGGCGGCATTCGTCGTCGCAGAGCATGTTCGTGGAATGACAACAAACGAAATTGTTGCGTTGACGCAGCGAATGGTTGCCACTGGTGATAAATTAGAACTAGACATCAGCCCGGTGCTCGATGTTCACAGCATAGGGGGTGTTCCTGGCAACAAGTATGCTTTGGTCACCGTCCCGATTGTGGCCGCTGCAGGCTTGACTGTGCCGAAGACGAGTAGTCGAGCGATAACCAGCGCAGCGGGAACAGCCGATGTGATGAATGTCCTTGCCAACGTGACATTCGATCTAGATGAGATCAAGCAGATTGTCGAACGAGTCGGCGCAGTCTTGGCATGGGGTGGCGCGGTTAGGTTGGCCCCGGCAGACGATGTTATAATCAACACAGAGCGGATGCTCAGGCTGGACCCTCGCTGCCAGTTACTCGCGAGCGTGATGTCAAAGAAGCTGGCGGTAGGTGCCGACCGCATATTAATTGACATTCCGACTGGGCATGGCGCAAAGGTTGAGGCCGTAGATCAAGCACGAAGCTTGGCACATGATTTTATTGAGTTGGGGCGTCGGCTCAATGTCCAAGTTGAGGCGGCCGTGACTTATGGTGGTCAGCCCGTGGGCTACGCGGTCGGTCCTGCTCTCGAGGCTAAGGAGGCTCTTGAAACTTTGCGCGGCGACGGACCAGGGAGTTTGGTCGAAAAAGCAACGAGTTTGGCGGGCATAATGCTTGAGCTAGGTGGAGCAGCTAGTCCCGGTATGGGGCGACAGATGGCGATTGATATTTTGAAATCTGGTAAGGCTCACCAAAAGATGTGTGAGATTATCGAGGCTCAGGGGGGCAACTCGAAGATTAAGCCAGAGGAAATTCCGATTGGGGATAAAAAGGAAGTAGTTCTTGCCCCTTCCACCGGATACGTGACACATATCGATAATAAAAGAATAAATGAAATAGCCCGCGCTGCAGGCGCTCCGCGCAACAAAGGCGCCGGGTTGAGGGTTATCCTCAAAGAAGGTCGGAGCGTCAATAAGGATGAACCACTTCTGGAAATTTACGCGGAGCACGAAACTAAGCTCGACGAAGCTTTAGCGATAGCTAAGCGGCAGCCGCCAATAAAAATAGAGGGAATGTTACTGGAAAAAATGTCGCACCGCCCCCACATGGAATGAGATCACAATCTTAAATGGAAACTTTGAAAAACATGGGGCAGCGCTTATAGCGTCTTATTCTTTATTCAACGTTTACTCCTCGCCCATTTCCCCTTCTCCAGGAGGTCCTCCCGGTGGCATCATTTCCCTCTTGGACGCAGATATCACATCGTCGATTCGAAGGATCATTATCGCAGCTTCACTCGCCGATTTTATCGCTTGGGTTTTTGTGCGCAGAGGTTCGATAACTCCCATTTTCATCATATCGGTGACTTCACCCTTGTAGACCTCAATCCCGAAGTTTTTCCCGTTGGAGCTTTCATGCTTGGCGCGCAACTCCAAAAGCATATCTATGCGGTCTAGCCCCGCGTTCTCGGCCAAGGTTCGGGGGATTGTCTCGATGGCGTTTGCAAATCCGTTGACTGCAAGTGCTTCACGTCCGCCAACAGTTTCCGCGTACTCCTTCAATCGCTTGGCTAGTTCAATCTCGGGCGCTCCACCACCTGTGACAATTTTGCCGTCTTCGATTGCTGAGGAGACTACACTGATTGCATCGTGTACGGCACGCTCAATCTCGTCGACTACATGCTCGGTACCACCGCGCACTAGCAGGCTTACTGCCTTCGGATTCTTACAGCCCTCCACGAAGGTCATCTTGTCATCACCTATCTTCCGTTCCTCGATTAATCCAGCTTTGCCGAGGTCAGCGCTCGTTAGATCTTCGATGATTGTGACGATTTTACCTCCCGTGGCGCGGGCTAATTTCTCCATATCCGATTTTTTGGCCCGCCGAATCGCGAAAATACTCACCTTCGAGAGGTAGTGCTGTACGATGTCATCAATTCCCTTCTGGCATATAACGACGTTCGCGCCACTAGCAACGATTTGATCGACCATCTTTTTGAGCATGCTCTCCTCCTCATCCAAAAACGCGCGGAGCTGGTCGGGCCTAGTGACCCTGATTTCGGCATCGGTTTCGGTCTTCTTTATCTCAAGGGCGTAGTCAAGCAAGGCAATCTTGGCATTTTTTACCTGCTTTGGCATTCCTGGATGGACGCGCTCTTTGTCAAGAATCACTCCTTGGATAAGTTGAGAATCTTCAGTGCTTTTTCCGGGCTTCTTCTCAATGCCGATGTGATCTATGTCAATGGTGTACCCCCCATCCGTTTTGTCCGCTATTTGCTTCACAGCTCTTACGACGAGGCTGGCGAGCGTCTCTCTCGCGCTCTCCGCTTTCTTTCCGGTCATTGCGGTCATCGCCGTCTGCTTGAGGAGCTCCTCCTTCTCAATCGTCACTTCATCGGCGAGTTCATTCAATATCTCTTGGGCTTTCTCGGCGGCCATTCGATAGCCGGAGGCAATTACCGTCGGGTGGATGGCTTGGTCGAGTAAGCGCTCTGCTTCGTGCAAGAGTTCGCCAGCAATTATCACAGCTGTGGTTGTTCCATCCCCAACTTCATCGTCCTGCGTCTTCGCCACTTCGACTATCATTTTCGCTGCCGGATGTTCGACTTCCATTTCCTTAAGAATTGTAACACCATCGTTTGTAATAACAACATCGCCCAAACTATCAACTAACATTTTGTCCATACCCCGCGGTCCAAGCGTCGTGCGGACCGCTTCAGTTATCACGCGGGCCGCCATAATGTTCATGCGCTGGGCATCACGGCCAACTACTCTTCGTGCGCCCTCAGGCAGCACGAGAACAGCCCTACCTCCTAGTGTGCTCATTCTACCACCTATTGAATCCTTGAGATTGCTTTTCACTTATAAGTTTAACCCCGATGTCTCCGCGTAGTTTTGCTAGTCGAGTATTTTGTAATTGGGGGTGAAAAAGTTCTTATTTATCAAACAAAAGTGAGGTAGGGTGATTGAGTGTTCGAGCTCGGGTTCATACCAGCTGTAATCGCTCTCGTAGCGGTCTGCATAGCCAACTACACGGACCTACGGAAGCGGATCATCCCCAACCGGCTCACATTTCCGCTCATAGGGGTCGGCATCGTTTTTTACGTGCTCCTCGGTATTTGGCGCTGGGATCTCTGGACGGCTATCTCCGGGGCGCTCGGGGCGGCAATAGCCTTTGCAATCGGCTACGTAATGTGGCTCATGGGTGGCTGGGCGGGGGGCGATGTAAAGCTCTTCACGGCTTTAGGAGCTTTGTTGCCGTTTTATCCCGCACCCAATGTCGAAAACTTGCCCTATCCATTCCCCATCACGATTTTGTTTAACTCAGTCATCGCCATCATGCCAATCCTGCTCGTCTACGCGGTGATCTGTCGCATTCGCGGGCGAGGCATGCTCTATGAGCAAGTCAAGATCACGGAACTCAAAGAGGGCATGATCCCAGCCGTGACGATTTACGAGAAAGATGGAAAGGTCAGACGTTGGAGTTCAAAATTTAGGAAATTACATTACGATCGTCTCTACGCCAATCCTAGGCGTGCGGCTGGTCTCACGCGCTACCAAGTCGGGGCGCTTAAGCGTCTCGTCCGCGAGCGTAAGCTGAAGAACTATATAAAACTCAAGAAGGGCATACCATTTGCTCCCGCGCTCGGGCTGGGAGTGGTCACCGCGATTTTCTACGGGGACATTTACTGGTGCCTCATCTTGGCGCTCACCGGCGCATAATGTTTAAATGTGCCCGTAGCTTGCGTAAAGTTCGCCTGCTAAACTGAGTAGCGGATATCTGCTCCTAACTCTTGGAACGTTGAGATGAAACGGGAGCACGAGGTTCTGAGCGCTGCGTCCCCATTTTTTATCTTTATTTCACCTTCGGCGAGGAGTCCTGCCACGACCAAGGCTGCGACGATCGCGTAATCCTCGTGTCCATCAACCTCGCACCCTTTGAGCTTGGTTGTCCCTTGGATAAGTAAGCCGTCGTGGCGTTCGAGTACCCTCGCCCCCATCCGACGCAGTTCTCGGGATATGGCTGAAATACGATCTGATTTCATGGTTCTCGCCTCACCAGCATTCCAAAGCAGCGTTTTACCCTTGGCCTTACATGCGAGCACAGCAATCATAGGCAGAAGTTCCGGCACATCGGCAAGATTCAGTTTGGTGGCGCGGGGTTTTTGTTTGCCTTCCACGACGAAACTTTTTTTGGATGTTTGCACCCTCAAACCCGCCATTCTCAAGACCTCTAAAAATGCAATGTCTCGGCCAGCCACGCTTTTAACGCCCCGAAGTTTGAGTTTAGAATCTGTCATGGCGGCAGCAACGATGAAGGCCGCCGCCGCTGCGAGTTCCTGTGGCACTCTAAAGCTGAACGCATGGTAAGGCCGATTCGGTATCAAAATCTTTTTCCCCCTTGAGCTAACCTCCACACCGGCCTTTTTCATCAGTTCGAGGATGGGCTCAAGCTGCGGATTTTTCTGACTTTGTCTGAAGGAGAGTTCTACTCGTTTTTCTGCATATGGGCAGGGCAGGAGGAGGGCAGGCAGGTAGCGCGGACTTACCTCTCCGAGTTGCGCCATCCCACCCTTGAGTTTCCCGCCGAAAATGACGAAGGGTGGGCTGTTATCTTCTTTTGTCGAATGGACATCTGCGCCTAGGCGGTGAAGTGATCTCAGCAGCACGGGCATCGAGCGGGACCGTAGTTGCGTGTCGCCGTTAAGCACAGTTATCATGGGCGCTAGGGCTGCAATCGATGTAAGCAGACTTAGCGCGGTTCCCGAGTTCTTAGCGTCAATGACATTTTGGGCGGGTTTCAGGTTGCCGTTAACACCCCAAATGGACCAACGGTCATGGGTTCGCTTTACCGTGGCACCCATTGCCTCAGCGACTTGCAGCATCACGTAGGAATCCTTCACGCGGAGTGGATGCTCGATTACGCTCTTACCCTCCGCGAGCAAAGCTAACGCGCTGGCGAATTGGGTGTGCAGTTTAGACGGCTGCGGCTCGAGCTCCCCGGAGAGCCCCGCTGCGGGTCGGACGATTATGTCCACGCGCTTCGCCTCAGCTTGATGATTTTAACCCTCGGGAGCGCTGACTCTATGAGAGTGTTGATGTTTAGACCCTCCTCGATTTCACGCACCTTCTCAAGCTTTAGGGTGGTGGGATGGGATGGTGGAGGATTTGCAGCATGCGTGGACGGGTAAAAAATTCCTTTCTGATGGGCGATTTTTTCGATATCGTCTTTGAGCATTCCTGCAAGGGGTCTGAGAATCGGCAACTCGCAGGCATCGTCGATTACGTGGAGGTTTTTCACCCCTTCTTTGGCAATTTGTTTCAGATCTTCATCTGTCACGATTGCCGCGCATCCCACTTGTCCGGAGATAACCCCGGCCACTCGAACCATTGCTCGCTTGCAGAGCAAGTTCGCCACGTTTTTTTGTGTTCCTTCGGTTATTGTACGAAGGATTTTGCCAAAAGGGAAGATTCGCAGCTCGAGCTTAGGGTAAAAATCAGCAAGCCTTCTCGCGGCACTGATTGCAAGTTTTCGTGTTTGACCGTCGGCATGTGGTCGAGAATCAAAAAATATCGGGTGGAGCATGCAGCCACGTTTCATCGTGAAGTAAGAAGAAACGGAGCTGTTCAAGCTGCCCGAGAAAAGTGCGACGACGCAACCTTGGGTGCCCACAGGTAGTCCACCGACTCCATTCACGATTTTTGTGAACACGTAGGCATCAGTTCCGCGAATCTCGACGAATATCCTACGTTCGGGGGTCGAGAGATTCACAAGGGCACCATTCACTTCAGCTAGTACAGCAGAACCGGCATTCACATTTACATCTCTGCTGTAAAACGGGTGTTTTCCAACCCTCGAGGTCCGAATGGCGAAGGTCATGCCCGGAGAGAGGATTTTCTTTGCTTTCCACACAACAACTGAGGTGATCGAATCAATGTCCGCGTTTGTCCTAAGCGATGAACTAACAGAGGCTATGCTCGGAATCTTGGCTAGGCGCCTTGTCGCGACGCTTGGCCTGCGGGTGTCGATAAATATCCGGCCCCGTTCTCTTCGGAGTTTGTAATCTAAACCTTTAAGGGACAATTTAATGTTCTTGATTAACTGCCGTTCGAATCTTCTGCGTACAGGCTCGCTCTTCAGCGCTATCTCAGCGTAGCGTACGATGATGGTTCTCATCATAGCATCGAATAGTCTTATAGAAGACGTAATTTAAAAATTAAAAAAAGGTGTCAGCTATTCTCGCAATCAGCGCCACTTAAGAAGTTTGGTTATTTTTACAGCTGCCGTTTTAATATCATTCATGCTCTTTGCGCCAGCGCAGACACCTTTCCCAGACACGAAGAGGAGCACCACTACTTTGGGTTCGTTGAGTCTAAATACAAGCCCAGGGAATACTTCTGGTTCATATTCCGTGTTTTCGAAGGTTCGTGCGATTCGCTCAAGGTCAAACTCGCGCCCAAAATCGAAAGATGCGACGATATTTTGAACTTTGACCGTTGGCTCGGATTTCACCTTGATGCCGGACCTTCGGAGTTTTGTTGTCAGCTTCTTTATCGCAAGCTTCGCATCGTGCATGCTTTTGGCGCCGACGCAGTTCATCTTGCCAGACGCGAATATTAAGAAGGATGCGGGCGGGTCCCCTGACTTATATGCTATCCCTGGGAAAACTTCTGGGTCATAGCGTGCCCCTTCCAGAGATTTAGCCAGTTTTTCGAGGTCGAACTCAACTCCTGCATAAGTTACCGAAAGCACAATATTTTGAACTTGTGTTTTTACCTTGATCACCAAATCAGCCTCAAGCTAATTCCGCTCCCTCGCATAAAAAGCTTGAGTCCTAAACTTTTATGCTCGAAGAACTCTCGTCATCTTGTGATGCACTCTACCTGAATCTTGAAAAAATAGGCAACAGAGAAGAGAGTATTATTCTGAGGTTAAAAACAAATGTGCGGAAAAAGCTCAGCAGCGATATTTTTTCGCGAGTTTTGCGTAATTTTCCGCTTGTACGCGAATGCGCTTGAATTCATCATCGGTGAGCACTCGGAGCGGTCTAGCAGGAATTCCAACCATGATTGTGCACGGTGGCACCTTCACATCGTGAATCACGACCGCGCCAAGCCCCACGAGTGACCCTTTCCCAACCCTAGCCCCATTGAAGACAATCGATCCAGCACCTACAATGCAGTTATCCTCGACGGTACACCCGTGCAACAGCGCGTTGTGTCCGACGATGACATAGTTGCCAATCTTGGTGGGTAAATACCTCGCCTTCTTCTCCCCGTAAACGTCGGCTAGGTGCACGACGGCGTTGTCTTGGATGCACGTATATCGGCCGATTCTGATGCGTCCAAAATCCGCCCGCACGACCGCCCCTGGCCACACGCTTGAGTGCTCTCCCAAAGTTACATCGCCGATAATCGTGGCGGTAGGGTGGACGAAAGCAGTTTTGTGGATGCGGGGTCTTTTTCCGCCAAATTCCACTATCATGTCTATGCGCTCGCTTGCTCGGCCTTCTTGCTATAGACGAGCACGATATCGCCGATCGCCATGATGCTGTTGTAGGGGATAGAAATCGTTTTTCCTCCCTTGTGTCCGAAGACGAATCCCACCACCGTGCCCTCCTTATCGTCGATTATCGCATCTTCAATTGTTCCAACAAAGTGCGCTCGGTCGCTGTAGATGCGCGTGCCATAAATCTCGGACAATCTTCTCATCTGGGCCACCTCGCCATTAACTTACGCCCGAGGTTTTTAGTCCTTTCGATGACTGAAAATACGCGTTTGTAAATGAAACTTCCATTTCGAATATTAAATTGCCTGAGTAACTTTTAAGTAGGAATAGCGCCACAATTTAATACGTCCACACCGTGGTGTGAACGGCGTCGGTCGGAACAAGGGACTAGCGCGCATAGTCCCGTGATGAGAGACCGTATTCTTGGTGTGGATTCAGCAATGTGGATCCGAACAAGCCAGGTTACTGGAGAAGCTCGGGTCCGAGATAGGTTCGGTACCTAAGCCAATTTCTAGGTTTTGTGGCTGATTTAACTCCGGTTGATTCTGCCGGAGGTCACTGCTATTGGGGTTCGGCTAAGCCATGCAAGCGGAGGGCGCGGTCGCAAGATCGTGGCCCCGCACACGGCTCAGTAACACGTAGTTAACCTACCCTTGGGACGGGGACAACGCCGGGAAACTGGCGATAATCCCCGATAGGTGAGGGACGCTGGAATGCTTCCTCGCTCAAAGCTCCGGCGCCCGAGGATGGGACTGCGGCCTATCAGGCTGTTGGTGGTGTGACGGACCACCAAACCTACGACGGGTACGGGCGATGGGAGTCGGAGCCCGGAGATGGGGACTGAGACAAGGCCCCAGGCCCTACGGGGCGCAGCAGGCGCGAAAACTCCGCAATGCGCGAAAGCGTGACGGGGGAACCCCAAGTGCCGTTGGTCTTTTGATCGACGGCTTTTCGGAAGTCTAAGAAGCTTCCGGAATAAGGGCTGGGTAAGGCTGGTGCCAGCCGCCGCGGTAATACCAGCAGCCCAAGTGGTGGCCGCGATTATTGGGCCTAAAGCGCTCGTAGCCGGATCAGCAAGTCCTTTGTGAAATCGGGCCGCCCAACGGTTCGGCGTGCAAAGGATACTGTTGGTCTTGAGACCGGGAGAGGTCGGAGGTACTCTTGGGGTAGCGGTGAAATGCTGTAATCCTGGGGGGACCACCAGTGGCGAAGGCGTCCGACCAGAACGGATCTGACGGTGAGGGGCGAAGGCTAGGGGAGCGAACGGGATTAGATACCCCGGTAGTCCTAGCTGTAAAGCATGCGGGCCAGGTGTCTAGTGCTCCTCGAGGGCGCTATGTGCCGGAGGGAAGCCGTTAAGCCCGCCGCCTGGGAAGTACGGCCGCAAGGCTGAAACTTAAAGAAATTGGCGGGGGAGCACCACAAGGGGTGGAACCTGCGGTTCAATTGGATTCAACGCCGGACAACTCACCAGGGGCGACAGTTGGTTGAAGGCCAGGTTGATGACCTTGCTGGACTAGCTGAGAGGTGGTGCATGGCCATCGTCAGCTCGTACCGTGAGGCGTCCTGTTAAGTCAGGCAACGAGCGAGATCCCCGCCCCTAGTTGCCATCGGTGGGAAGCCGGGCACTCTAGGGGGACCGCTGGCGCTAAGCCAGAGGAAGGAGAGGGCGACGGTAGGTCAGTACGCCCCGAATCCCCTGGGCTACACGCGGGTTACAATGCGCAGGACAATGGGATGCAACCCTGTAAGGGGAAGCCAAGCCCCTAAACCTGCGCTCGGTTCGGATCGAGGGCTGTAACTCGCCCTCGTGAAGCTGGAATCCCTAGTAATCGCGTGCCAACACCGCGCGGTGAATGCGTCCCTGCTCCTTGCACACACCGCCCGTCAAGCCACTCGAGTGGGGTCCGGATGAGGTCAGTTCAAGTTGGGCTGCTCGAATCCGAGTTCTGCAAGAGGGGCTAAGTCGTAACAAGGTAGCCGTAGGGGAACCTGCGGCTCGATCACCTCCTTTGATATTTTGGGTACCGGACCTCTTTTTTTTAAAACAAAATTTTGGGGCCCGGCCCCATTTTTGAGCTATCTTCGTATTAGAACAATCGCCGCGGCGATGGCAACGATTACCACGACCAAAACACCAATCGTTAACCATGGGAACTCAGAAAGAGGAGCTTCGTACCCATAAACAATGTTAGGCTGCGTTTCCCCATTCAAGACCGTATTGAGTGCTTCAGCCGCGGTACCGCCAGACCAAGTGTAAGTGTCGCCCGTTTGGGTGTAACCTGAAGGCAGCCCACTCACAGACGCATTCTCTGGAACTTTCAATGTGAAGTCGGTGTCATATTGTTCGAACGATCCACCCAAGGTTGTCGGGACAATTTCTGGCAACTTGAAGCCCCACTGCACTTGATCATCGACCACCGGCAGTGTGAAGTATCCATCGAGCGTCAGCTCCATCGTCGTGGTGGTGTCTTCAGTGGTGAGGTTGATCTCAAGGGTGAATTCGACAGTTTCGCTGTTAACATCTATACTCACGTTTGTAGAAACTCCAGATATGTCGACTGATACATCTACTGTTATTGGCAATTCATCGCGCAGTATCTGGTCTTCGAAAACGCTTCCGGAAAGAGTAGTGGTCAGGCCCGCTTCTATCGTGGGTTCGTTCCATGAAAACTTTGTACATCTGAGTTCTTCGATTACTATGTCTTCCTCTGGGGTCATTGGCAATATTGTAGAAAGAAGCTCGGAGAGAGATTGCCCCTCAATTCCCAAGGATTCGATAAAGTCGTTGATCATCTCGGTGTTCATCATACTGATTTCATCAGGTATCTCAGCTAGTAATGGTCCGGAGAGTGTCGCGCTTGCATCCACATCTAATCTGAGCTGTCCAGAGTTCGGAGAAGATATCTCGAGTTCTACGCTTCCGCTGGTTATTGGAAGTTCGCCCCACCCAATACTTTCTAATTGAGTTTCAGCACTAGCCGTAACGTGACAGCGCGCGTCAGGAAGCAATTCTAGGGTGATATCTAAATCCATGTTCTCGATGGATGGTAATCCGGGTATCTGTTCGTCCGTCTCCTCAGTGGATTGTATTTCGGGCAGCTGTTGCGCGTTAACGCAGGTCATCGATATCATTAGAACTATTATCGCACACAGCGAAAGGCTAACAAACAACCTTTTGATTTTTTCACCCAATTTTCTTTGTTTCTGGGGTGATTTAAATACATAGTAAATTTGGGTATTTTTTATTTTTATAGGAAAATTTTCGATATTTGCAGTAGTTTTTCTCTTCCGCAAATCTTATTGGACTTACTCGCCGACTTTAACCGTGAGGGCCTGTAGCTCAGTGGTAGAGCGTCGGCTTTGCAAGCCGAAGGTCCCGGGTTCGAGTCCCGGCAGGTCCACTTTTGTTCAACGCTCGAAAATTGCGAAGGATTTTTAACCTGCTTAGCCCAAATATACCATGCTGAGATGCGGCTGGCGAAGATGCCTCGTCAGCTAAGGGCGAAAGCTGACAAATGTTTTCTTGTCAGTGATGATTGCCATGCATAGGTCGCGCCCATAGTGCTAGCTGGGTATAACAGGAACTTAGGCTAAGCCGTCTGGGGGATGGCTCGGCTCGAGCGCCGAGGAAGGTCGCGGCAAGCGGCGAAATGCCCGGGCGAGGTGCAAGCAGCCCTTGAACCCGGGATTGCTGAATGGGACTTCCTGGCGGGGGGTAACCCCCGTCGCTCGCGGCAGCGAGTGGGAACCCCGGGAATTGAAACATCTTAGTACCGGGAGGAGAAGAAAGCAATCGCGATGCCGGAAGTAACGGCGAGCGAAACCGGTATAGGGCAAACCGAACCTGGTGGTGAGAGCCACTGGGGATGTGGAGTTGTAGGACTTTCTCCAATCTCTCGCGCGGAAAGCTGAAGCAGTTGGAAAGCTGCGCTTTAGAGGGTGAGAGCCCCGTAGGCGTAACTGCGCAGGGTACGAGGGGAAGTATCCTGAATAGGATGCCTTGGAAATGGTGTCCGAAGCTGGGAGGCATCAACTCCCAACCCTAAACACGACTCGAGACCGATAGCGGACGCAGTACCGCGAGGGAAAGCCGAAAAGCACCCCGGAAGGGGGGTGAAAAGAGCCTAAAACCAGATGGCGATTGTTGGGTACGGCCTAAAAGAGTTGATTCTCCCCGAAGGAAGCCGTCGCGAGGCGGTGGTACGAGGGGAGAGGATCGGAGTCGTACCGTCCGTCTAGAATCACGGGCCAGGGAGTTCATTGTCGTGGCGAGGTTAAGGAGTTCAACTCCGGAGCCAAAGCGAAAGCAAAAGGTCCGCAACCCGAAAGGGTGAGGGACTGGGTGTGAATAGCGCCCGGAGTCACGGCGATGAGACCCGAAACCGGGGCGATCTAGTCCGGGGTAGGCTGAAGCCGAGCTTTGCTTGGTGGAGGGCCGAACCAGTCTTGATGTGCAATTCGGTTGGATAACCTTGGGCTAGTGGCGAAAGACCAATCAAGCCCGGTGACAGCTGGTTCCTCCCGAAGCTGGCCGCAGTCAGGCCCAGCGCGAGGCAGCCGATGGTGTAGAGCACCGATTGATGAGATATGGGGGGAAACCCTCGGTTTGTCTGTCGAACTCCAAAGCTGTCGGCGTCGAAGACCGCTGGAGACGGGATGCGGGGGGTAAGCTCCCGCTCCGAGAGGGGAAAAACCCAAACCGGGGTTAAGGCCCCTAAATGCCGGCTAAGTGTTAACCTTAAAGGGCGTCCTTGTCCTCAGACAGCGGGAAGGTAGGCTCAGAAGCAGCCATCCTTTAAACAACGCGTAACAGCGGACCCGTCGAGGGTGGGGGCCCCGAAGATACACGGGGCTAAGCCGGCTGCCGATACCTCGGGGCAGCCGAAGTCAAGTAGGCTGATCCGGTAGGGAGGCGTCCGGCGTGGGCGGAAGCTCGGGCGTGAGTTCGAGTGGACCGCGTCGGAATGAGGATCCTGGTGGTAGTAGCAGCACAGCTGGGTGAGAATCCCAGCCGCCGAAGGGGCTCGGGTTCCTCGACAATGATCGTCAGTTGAGGGTTAGTCGGTCCTAAGGTGGTCCTTAACCAGAGACCATCGAAAGGGAATCCGGTTAATATTCCGGGACCACCCAGGTACCTGCGGTAACGCAAGCTCAGCTTCTGACGCTTTGGGGTAGGTCGAGTGAGGTTGTCGCTTCATTTAATCGCTCAAGTCCAGGGAGTTCCGTAATGGAGAGAACTGGACGAAGGCGGGAATAGCCTGCCGTTAGGTGGGTTCGGCCGATCTCTGGAGCCCGTGAAAAGGGAGCTGGGAAATGGGACCCTGGGTGACCGTACCTAGATCCGACACAGGTGCCCCTAGGTGAGAAGCCTAAGGCGTATCGGGAGACATCAGGCTAGGGAATTCGGCAAGTTGGCCCCGTAGCTTCGGTAGAAGGGGTGCCTGCCTCGTGAGAGGCAGGTCGCAGTAACTTGGGGGGGCCGACTGTTTAATAAAAACGTAGCTAACTGCAAGTCCGAAAGGATGTGTACAGTTAGTGAATTCTGCCCAGTGGCGGTACGTGAAACCCCGGTTCAACGGGTAGAAGCGCCGCTAAACGGCGGGGGTAACTATAACCCTCTTAAGGTAGCGTAATACCTTGCCGCTTAATTGGCGGCTTGCATGAAGGAATCAACGAGCCCCCCACTGTCCCAGCCTGGAACCCGGTGAACCCACTAGCCTGCGAACATGCAGGGGATCCCCGAAGGGAAACGAAGACCCCGTGGACCTTTACTGCAGTCTGTCGTTGGAATGCGGCTGCGGGTGCAGAGCGTAGGCGGGAGCCTCAGAAACCGGGTCTCAGGGCTCGGCGGAGGCGCCAATGTAACACCGCCCTCTTGTGACTGTTTTTCTAACCGCGCGAGCGAGACAGCGACAGGTGGGCAGTTTCGCTGGGGCGGCAGGCCCTCGAAAAGATAGCGAGGGCGCCCAAAGGTCGGCTCAGGCGGGTCAGAAATCCGCCGTGGAGGGCAAGGCCAAAAGCCGGCCTGACTGTGAGCTCAATACCAAGGCTCGCAGAGGAGAAATCCTGGCCTAGCGAACCTCGATGTCCTTATTGGTGAGGGCTCGGGATGACAGAAAAGGTACCCCGGGGATAACAGAGTTGTCGCGGGCGAGAGCTCCTATCGACCCCGCGGTTTGCTACCTCGATGTCGTTTCTTCCCATCCTGGCCGTGCAGCAGCGGCCAAGGGTAGGGTTGTTCGCCCATTAAAGGGGAACGTGAGATGGGTTTAGACCGTCGTGAGACAGGTCGGATGCTATCTTTCGGGGATGTTGGGTGCCTGAGGGGAAGGTGTCCCTAGTACGAGAGGAACAGGACGCCGGCGCCTCTAGTTTACCGGTTGTTCGACAGAGCATAGCCGGGCAGCCACGCGCCAGTCGATAAGGCCTGAAAGCATCTAAGGCCGAAGCGATTCTCGAAAATAGGCACCCTTGGTTATCGGTGACTCCGTCACGGCAACCTGTGGTGACATGGGTTGTTGGATGACCTACAGCTTGGGACTAGAAGATCCCGTTGCATGGCCACGGGTGTAAGCACCAAGCTTCGGCGAGGTGTTCAGCCCGGTGGTACATATCAGCTGAAAAGTTCCAATGTGTCCAGCTAGCGATGAGGGCGCAGATCTATGCATGGCACTTTTTTTTATATGGAAATCCAAATTTAAATAAAAATTTTAGTTCACACTAAAAAAAGAAATGCTCAGAAAAGCTTGCTAGGAGTTCGCTTCCTTGAAAGTTTATGGAAAGCTTATTGCGTTGTTAGGGCAGGCAGCCTCGCAGGCTCGGCACTCAATGCAGTCGTCTGGGCGTGCGACCACAGCTTTTCCCTTAACTATATCAATAACATTCACCGGGCAGACCTCGGCGCAGGCAGCCGCACCCTTACACTTTTGTGTGTCGATAATCGGAGGCAAGTTTACACTTCCTTTTTCTGTTTTAGTAAATTACTTATATATCCTGCTATCCGGTTGCGGAGGGACTTGCTCTTTATATTCACGAGAGCGTCAAGCGTAAGACAATTTTGTTTAAAATCTATCGAGAATTTATCTGGATAACGCTTGATTAACTTTCGTGCAGCGCGCTTGATGTACGTTGGCCTTACTCGCCCCATGTTATTCCTCCGCTCGCTTGGCTTTGTCGGCAGGTCTAAAAAAGCTTTCTCGAGCTAATCAAAGCTCCTTGCTACGCGCAGCGCGAGTTCCACCACCTCGGTGGGCGAGCTCCCCAGTAGCCTTATCATTGCTTCTTTCCCGGGGGCCCCTCGGTCGAAAATCACTTGAGGCACTTTTTCAATTTTTTTGATGGCTTGTTCAGTTCCCCACACCATTGTCTTGGCGCCGCGGGGTTCCCTGCCTCGATCGAACCCGCTCACGCTTAGCCTGAGTTTTTTGCATGCACGCAAGATTTCTTCGGAAAACCGGATGTTCAGACCAGCTCTAATTCTGCGATCGTGACGCATCGCGGTGAGTACAAAGTTCGCGACGTGTTCGGAACCACCGAGCTTAGGAAAGCCCGTCAGACGCGCACGGTCACCAACCTTCACGATCCTACCCGCGAGTCCAACCACATCCGAGATTTTCTCCGCACCGGGCAGGGCCATCGCGATGTTCGAGCCAACCTCGGGCAGGAGCTTAACGAACTTGGGGTCTTCTGCAAGGAGTTGAGTGGCTTGCCACACTTCTTCCAGCGCACGGCCCTTTTCCGCGCTCAGGAATAGCGCCGCCATCTGGTTGACCGGCATGACGCCTTTCCCTACTTTCAATCTGTTTTCAATTGCGCCCTCGATGAATTCTCTTGCGTTGGAAATCGCTTCATGTAAATTGGCTCCTTTTGCGAGCTCCGCCGTTATCGCGGATGCGAACGAGCAACCCGTACCATGTATCGGCTGGCTAGTAACTCGTGAACCTTTGAACTCCCTAAATTTTCCATTGGTGTAGAGTACATCGACGATTTCTCGCCCTTTCAGATGCCCTCCTTTGACGAGGACAGCTTGTGGGCCTAACTTGGAGATCGCTTGAGCTGCCTTTCGCATGTCGGCTTTTGACCTAATTTTGAATCCAGCGAGCCTCTCGGCTTCGGGCACATTTGGGGTGACGAGCTCCGCGCGCGCCAGCAGCTTGGTAAGCGCTTCGAGAGCATCC
>Ga0224501_10001630_pt1 | contig 17379 bp, 10 predicted proteins | sample SF_Oct11_sed_USG_4_FD_169105 | JGI IMG/M metagenome (GOLD analysis project Ga0224501, IMG submission 169105) | Sediment microbial communities from San Francisco Bay, California, United States - SF_Oct11_sed_USGS_8_1 | ecosystem: Environmental > Aquatic > Marine > Sediment | place: USA... | reverse complement strand
GTGCAGTCTCGACTCTCGATTGACAATCGCTCGCCGCCGCCGCTCCATACGGGCTTCTTTCATCAACAAACTCAATCGTCGACCAGGGATTCATTGACGAACATCCACGTATAAACCGACCAATAGAGGTTTTCCTCCAATCAACACTGGTACTCGTATTTCAAATAGACCCAACTTTTTACGTTTATCTTTTGTTTTACATATAGAGAATAATATAATTTTCTCTTCGACTCCCTTGAATAGTCCTTAAAAGTCAACAATTTAATTTAAGCTGAACTATAATAAGTTATGAGATCAAATAGGATCACCTCATCCTGGCATTACTTGTAGGGAGTCACCGTCTTTGTTCAATCGCCTAGAACATGTGGACAGCTACAAGTCGATATCCGCTCTGAAGTATAAAAGGGAAACTCACAAGCTCAACTCGTACGTGACAGAGTTTGAGTCGAAGGCGAATGATGATGTTCTGATGATAGGTAACACATCGCTGGGTGACATAAACGTACGTGATAGTGATACCCAGCCACCTTCCGTGTCAAACTTAGATCTGTTTACAGTGTGACGCTCAACGATTTCAAGTGATTATGTGTCGGTGCATCTAATCATCAGATAGGTAACTGATCTTCTGTAACCTCCAATTGCATTATAATTGCTTGATACCTATGTGACAATCAGGCGCTAAACATGTACTGGCATCAGACTTAACACGTGTGGAGATGAGGCCACGCGCGTGGAAGTAAGGTCTAGCACATGTAAGGGAAGTCAGCTTTTAGCTGGTCTAAAGTTTTCCCCGAGTGATTCCCGAACGACTTAACCTCTTTTGCTAGACACAAAGTCAGCGAGGACATTGGCGCTGGTGGCATATCTTTAAACCACGTAAGCTCATGGTAAGTTAGCAGGGTATTTGGTGTTATCAAGTGGGGGAAGGGCACGGATATCAGTGGTACTGGGTTGGGTTACCACATAGAGTTATCTTCCCCTTTCTCTCTGTGGACGCCGTGAGCAGGTTTTTATCTAATTGGTTTTGTCAGTGAATTTAGACACAGGTTTTGTGGTATGGTGATGGGGTTTTGGAGTCTGTGCATATATGTGGTGTTACCTGCAACAACAAACCCTGAAACAGGAACAGACCTTGTGGGGATCAGAATGCCTGGTCATGAGCCAATGGAGAGTTTGTGTATTTGGTTTTTTCCTGACTGCGTACTGAAACTTTCGTATGTAAAATAAGGGGGCAGCGTTGAAGGCTGAGGTCACAGATAAAATTACCAGAGTTTAAAGAAGCACCATCCCCTTCCCATCGTTGACTATTCATTTACATACCATTATAAGCCATGCATTCACAATCTATGAAGGCCACGAGCCCGCAGCTGTAAGCTGTACGTAATGCTATAGGCCACGCTTCTATCTGTTATAGGCCATTTACGGGGATCTGACGGTAACTTGATTTGATTACAGAGGAGCCAATGGAAGTTCAATTGGGATATCACTCCACATCCTATTGAGATAAAACTACCGAAAGCTCTGAGAGGAGTTAGAAATAAACTCCCAGGTATAGCTTACCTCACACTGAGGTGTCCCTGTACCTTGTGTTACCTCATACTGAGATTTCCCTGTACCTGGTGTCACAATAGAGACCTCAGGCACAAGAGAGCGACTCTGTAACAACTACAGTTCTAAGAGTTGTGTTGTTGTAATGGTTTAGTAATTCTCAGCACGCTCCTGGATTGAGTAAATGGCTGGGCTTATATGTGCACATAAGCCATAGAAGACTTTTCGAATGTTGAGCATAGTGCAGAAATAAATCAACCGACCAATCTTATTCACCATATTCCTGGATGGTCAATGGCAGATCTCTTGCTTGAACTGATGTGGCCAATAAGAAAGGTTGCTCTGTAGGTCGTTCAGGTGTGTACCATGAGGATATCTTTCATTCACTGCTATATATAGTGAAACTTCTAGGCCGGGTACTTGTTTTTTGCCAGTTGCAGCTTAGCATGGAGCACCACGAGCGGATCAGTAGTGACGCTCCACCTCACTGTAAGGCTTGTTTTTGTTTTGCTTGAGATAGGATTAAAATGAAGAGCACATATTTACAATGAGAGCCCCATGACAGGGTTTTGAACCTAGGTTCTCATGGTTGTGACTCCAGTACCCTATCACTGGCCTATGCAGTCATACAGTGAACCATGAGATGAACGGCAAATAATTGGCTTCCAAGCCGGAGACCTTGGCTCCTGGGTATGTAGTCGTCTCATAGTTTCCAAACAAATCAGCTTCCGTGAACAGCTAATCGATTCAGGTGAGTGATGGTAAATACACACTTCTCTCCAACACTCTCTCAGACCAACGTGAATACCCTACTCTCTCACTAGTGTATAAAATGCGTAGATGCTATGTTAATGTCTTTATGTATTCACTGGTTGGTGTATCTATCTAAGTCTTCATGCAAGTTCATCAACGTTTCAGGTTGTCTCATAGCCATCAATAGTCGTCGGAGAAGCAGCTGTTAAAGGGCCAACTTGTACCGGCGACGGTGTAACTGAGGTGGGAGCGCCACTCCTCTTCCTCACCGCCTTCACCTGCCCTTCCCAGCTCTGGGGAGAATCAGGTACCCAACCTTTTATTGCTGGGTGAACGGAGAGAGTTATTGAAAAATCCCATGCTCAAGCTGTGGTTTGATTCCGGGACCTTCAGCATTAGTGGTGAGCGCTCTAACCACTCAGCCACAATGCTTTTTTAACCTACAAGGCATAGCTGCTGTAGACCAGGTTTGATCCTTGTAGGCATCGCGAGATAGAAGCTATCTTTTCTATGAAGACGCTACTCCGCTTTTTACCACTGTTTCAGCTGCAGTCCTAGGTTATAGTCCTGGATCCCAGGTCTGTGTACGAGGCAGCGCATATGACCAGCCAGGGATATACTTCGCTACTGTTGGAAATCGAACCCGCCTTACAGAGAAGACAGACAGTGAGATACTGTCATTCTCCCACTGGGCTATCATGACCTCCGCTATAGGTTGGGTTAATTTTATTTTAAATGGATAGCATTGTCAACTAAGAGCCTTGTTTTCACAATGGTTCATACAGTTAACTGTGTGTTTCATATAATTTTACGGGTCTAGAGTCAGCCCCAGGCATGTAGGGCATGTTTGTTGTATAATCGCTGAACTGGATGAGAGACAGATAGAGCCATCTGTTAAGATCTGATAAGATAAGGCCATCTTACTTTACATAGATTGCATCACCTACCCAATGGTTTATTTTCAGGAAGTTTTGTGGAGGTGGTATTCTACGAAGGGGGCTTCTCTTATTTAACATCATGCGCCGAATCCGGCAAGAAAGAAAGCGCCAAGTGTCACACTTGAAATCAAACCCGAGTCACTTGGTCTAAAGCCGAATACGCTAATCACTAATCCACCAACTAGTCTCTATGAAAGTGTCTAGGTATGAGAGTACATGTAGCGTGAGAGAGAAACTCAATACCCTGGTTAAGGTAAAGGTTGTCCCATAGTCCTATGGCCTTCGGGAAAGTCAACTTGTACCAGGCAACGTGTAGCTGAGGTGGGGTCACTCCTCTTCCTTACTGCCTTGAGTCCTTCAGGATCGGTAATAAGCGGTATAGCACTCGGCCACAGTGCCTCTCTGGTACCTCCGAGAATAGATAATGAGATGACACAGCTGTATCACTTTGGTAGCTTCAGTGCCTTCTGTCTGTGGGATTTTTACATTCATAATGCTGTCAAAAGCACAGGTGACATCCGGTCATAAAAAATATGCCAGCCTCAGTGGGGTGAACTATCAGTTCTTACCATAGCAACATCAGGAGGCTAGAAGCCAGTATGGAGTGGCGTGTCCTTTTGTTTTACCCGGAAGTCATGTGAACCTTAGCACTGTTTATCTCATTTTATTGTATAAGAGCCGTGCATGCGGGATGATTTGATTCTGACACGCTCATGCACTATCCTCCCCCTCAATCATTCAGAACTGTACTAGAAGATAGATTTGTTTACCGAGTATAGTTAATATAGTTTACTGCAGGCAACAAACAATAGCCGCATGCACCTACAATCATGAGGTCTCTCACCGGTTTTGAATCTAACGTGCAGGAAAGGAGACCCACCCATAGAATTACCTTCTCTATGGGTAAGCGGGTCAGGATACAAAAGAAAAAACCTCCAGTCGGCTAACCGACCTTTCCCTCTGGCAAAACCAATACCAGAATGCATTAGTATGTGCGTCATTACCTGGGACAGACTAACACTGCTCTTACCGCCTCCAACTTTCGGCCATCAAACGAATGAAAGTTTTTAGATTGCCCCATGTGTATGTACTATGCTGAATCACTGAACCTTTCCTTGCGTGTGATAGTTCTTCACTTCGACTCATGGATGGACACTGCTAATGTTACCCACATCAAAGAAATGTGTCCATTCACTAAGCCTTTCTATATACACTTCCGCAATGTACTTTAGAAGCATACCTATAACTCCTCAAATTACCAGCGATTATGTAGGTAGCTGGGAATCTACATGTGCATATGGTATACCATTTCATTAATTGCTATAAATAACCTGATCCCGATAGATGTGACTGGTGAACGAAGACCATTAAACCGATAACTTTATTCTAACTGTGAGGCCGTGGCTACTAATCCAGAGAAAAATAAAGTAAACTGCGTAAGGTTCTGATGACTCTTCTCGTATACATCATTCGCCATCCATCCATCTTCATTAGGAAGTGTACAGCCTTTTAATCTAAGGGTTGTAGCTCCTCATTGCTGGTTAGTGTAATAGGTGGTCAGCAGATGCCTGGTACTCTGATGCTGGGTTTCTGAGTTGAGCTGGCTAGCTGATTTCCCACATTTACATGGTTAGGAGGGACTGCCTGCTTATACCTAACCTACATTAACAAAAATTGAGAACCGTTTGACCTATGGACCATCTTGTGGTTGACCCATCAATCGCAGTGCAGTAAGAGGTGGGAGTCATGACCTTTACCAGAGGTCACTGTTATTCCTTGAGGTATGACTTTTTTGGCATGGTGGTGTATCGGCTCTTTTCACGTTCGGCAGATGTCTAGCTGAGCAATGCACATTATGTGCATTATAAAAGTGGAAGTCAAAATTAATGAGTATTCTTTTATAAATATGTACTAACTTTATTGATTTGCCAGTAAAGTGTAGCAGTTATTGAATAACTATTGGCCCTACAGGCATGTATTGACTAAGGCAGTAGCTAAATTTTAGATATTATTTGTGTTATTGATTTGGCTGCGCTCTATTCTATTAATTAATGGATTTGAGTAATTTTTGGTGATTCTTTGGTTGCGAGCGTTGTTAATCCAAGATCTAAATTCTGTCTATGATATCTTAGTTAGCGGTCAAGTGGGTAGTCTGTTTGCTTTAGGGCAGGTCCGTCTGTTGTAAAATATACCTTGAATATAGGTCATGCTTTATACCCCAAATCAAATGATTATTCCCATATGAGAGAATATGTATCTTATTCAAATGATTTGAGAAAGCCCTGGTGTTTTCTATTATAATTTTCATACTTATTTTATTGTGCACACATTGCCACCTCCTTCCATACAGATAATACGATCGTTCTCTAAATTATTCGCGTAAAATACAATCTTCAAAAAAGGTCCATGAAAAGCAGAAAAAATCAGTTACTCCATGGGTAGTCCATGTGTGCCACATAAATATAAGGTTACTCTATGGGTGGTCCATGTGTGCCACATAGATAAGGTTACTCTATGGGTGGTCCATATGCGCCACATAGATAAGGTTACTCTGTACTGGTGGCCCATGGTGTGCTCCTTAGAAATGATTACTTTATGTGTGGTTTATGGTGTGCCCATAGAGAAAGTTGCTCTATATGGGTGGTCCCTGGTGTGCCCATAGAGAAGCTTACCCTATGCAGTGAACTATTCACCAGGTCACCCCTCTATCCTTCAGTGTGAGTGTGAGACCTGAACCTTTTGTTATGATGATGCTACTGATGAGGTATAGTGAAGAATCACGGGAGGTATAAGTCTTTGTTTGTATAGAATGTACTCCATATGGGAGTATAGTGCAGAAGGATTACATTGATTTTTGATTAGATAAACTCCCCCATTAGAATAATATGCCAGGGGCGTCTTAACAATCCGACCCTCACATCATTTCCAATATATCAAACTATCAATCACTAGGCAGCGGAGGCGCGTTACTAACTCACTAACTAGCAAGGAAACGACACCACATGAGGAGCCCGTCCCTGGGCGATAACAGGAAGTAACACATCCGTGACAGAAATTCAGGATGGCAGGGATTACATACGAGCCATTTTATGACGGAAGCGGTGGCGAGGTTCTTGTATCCTTAGGTAATTTTTCCCAGTATCGAGAAGGGGAGGACTTAAAACTATGGAATGAGAGTTTAATTGAAGGGCTCTATCTGATGATGGTTGGCGTTATAGGAGTGGCTCTAAACATAGCCCTGCTCGTCCTTACGTTTACTTGTTCGTCCCTACGACAGTGGATGAATGGATTTGCTGTACATGGCTGCCTTCTTGATGCGTTTAAGGTAAGTTATAGTTACGTTATGTAGCCAACTATGTCCATGCCTGAAACATTCGGTGGTTTCAAACAGGCGAACCCGTAAGTGTAATCTACACCGAATTCGCAGACAGACGCGCCCCTCAAAGTTTCTGCGGTCCAGTCATTTCAACAGGACAGCATGGAATTAACACCCTTCATATGTGTATTGGCTCTGTGGCAGCAGAGTGCCCAGTAGACACACAGTCCTAAAATAATTTATGTAAATTATTTATCTATGGTGATAACACATGTTTTCTGTTATTTTTATCGCTGTAAGGGGGCACCACTCCTCTCTTAACCATCGGCTCTAGTCCTAGCTATTGGTCCTCCTGGACCTGTGTATAATTGGCAGCAGATGTGATCAGCCTTGGATGACCCCTTGAAATACTCACCCATGACCGCGGAGATTGAACCTGGGCGGCAGAGAGGAGAGACTGTGAGATACGTTCATTCTCCCACTGAGCTGTCGTGACTGATATAAAGGATAATTTCCAAATGGGAAGTTTATACAAAAGACTTTATCAACTAAAAAAACCTGTACGGATCCGTGGCAAACGATGGTCAATCGAGGTTCGAAACAACTCAAAAATTTGAAAAAACCTCTCAGATATCAAAGAGTCTCGAAAGAACCACTGGACGTTAGCGCGGTTATTAGGATGGTTCATCGGGAATTTTTTAGTATCAAAACAAAATAATTTGAGACAAAAATTAGACGAATATCTTGTTTCAATCTAGGATCATGGCAGTATGGAGTCACACAATTTTTGTTCGTCGTCACTTCACAAAATAGTTGACGAAGGGTTTGTTTCACGAACCTCTGCATATAAACCTAGCAATAAATATAGCAGCTCAGTTACACAGAATTTGCTCAGATAGTATTATAGAAGCTGAAGCAGCATATCCACATGGCTGGGTGTCCATTGCTGGAACAGATATTTTCCAATTCCTTTAATTATTTAGGAGATGTTTTAAAGCTCTATTTATCCATTCATTTAGACATGGCGGATTTTTTGGCTTTGGGTTGGTGCTAGAAAACTTTGCTATACGGAAGCTAACTTGGCACATTCTTCCAAGTACAGATTTGTTTCACATTCTGTTTATAAGAAATAATTAGTAACATTGTATGACTAGTATGAGCATTATGTAGATCATTAATCTGGTCTAATTAAATGCTATAATAGCAGAATGAAAGTCTTTATCCAGCTGAATTAAACATTTAACAAATAGAGGCTGGTGGATAATGTGTGTTTTATCACTCACCATCCAATGCTTTACAATCAGGGGCCCACACCCTGCACAAAGGCTCTGATGACCCATGATGCTGCTTACCACAAGATTGGATTAGGGAAATCTCAGAAATCCATTATAGGTATAGCGCAATAGCTCAGCCTCTGTGGTAGCGAGTTAGGGCTCACAGCCGTGATGTGAGAAATTGGGAATCCGAGTCAGGTCAGCTCCCGTTGTGTGTATGAGCTCCTCACTTTTACCCTAGCTAAAAACAAAGACAAACCTCACTGCATGTGAGCAGGAGCATTGGTACTGACGGTCCTCCTGACTAGACCGCAACTGGTGAACAGACAAGTATCTTACCCGGCAGCTTCACATAATGGTGACAGTATACAACAAAAAGCTGACATTATTACAAAATGGATTGTATAATTTATCTGGAACGGTATGCAAGTCAATGGTGAGAGACCCGGGGTCAAGGTCGTTGATCTTTTCTGCTTCTGATGCGAATATGAGCTTAAAGCTCTTCACATTTATCACGTCCTGTTTTAGAGCGCCCTCTGTGTTCCCTTCGCTCTGACACTCCTTCACTCGACACTGCCTCCATTTTGTTCTTCACTGGGCACTGCGTACGTCGTAGCTCAGACAGCGAGCATGTTTAACTTATTGGCGATGGTACTAGCTGAGGCTTATACCTTCCATGTACACAACCTAAATGAGCATGATCCAGACCGACAGGGAGCCATGATGTGTGTTCTCTTCGGGATTACTATGATATACGCGGGCAGTATTATTGTCCACCTCGGGCCGACTCTGATAGGAGGAGATTTCCGCTTTAATCAGGACATCGGTAACTGCCTGTTCGCCTACGGAGAAATCCAGGTATGATAAAATACTCTATGGTCTGTGTGATGTGCCAGAAAAATACTATAAAAGTATATAGGCTATCCCATAGTGCTCTAGCCATTGAGCTATCCTGCTATCCCATAGTGCTCTAGCCATTGAGCTATCCTGCTATCCCATAGTGCTCTAGCCATTGAGCTATCCTGCTATCCCATAGTGCTCTAGCCATTGAGCTATCCCACTAATGCATAATGCTCTTATCGTTCGTTGAGCTTTCGTACTATCTCACAATCCCATAGTGCTCTACCATTGAGCTATCTTGCTATCCCTTCCAGCTCTAGCTACTGAGCTATATCACTACCGCATATCTGGCTAAAGACACCCCGAAGTGCTCATCTGCTATGGACAGTAATCTGGTTATCGGTCTTAGAGCCTTCATAGTAATAGTGGCACGTTGGGGGAGTCAAACTCCTAACGTATTAAGCTGAAGGGTCTCCTAATGTGAAAATCAGATTTCAAAATAATCAATCAACTACCAGTCCGCGTCAGGATCTTCTGCCAATGAAATCGGGATTGGTCTTTAGGCAGGAAAGCGGAATGGGGTGGTGATACTTGTGATATGTAACATGATTACACCAGGTGCAGTCACTTACCACCCAACAACTTACCCCTCCCAATATAAAGGAGACCAAAGAATGTTTAGCCCTCCCTCTGAACTAACATTCTCTACATGAGGGTGCCTAATGGACAGATGTATATAAATACATGGACCTAAACGTTATAGAAGTCCAAGGGTGGCAGGGTGAAGTCATTATACTGAATGTTTCCGAAAGCATTGAATTTCAGCTTAAAAGGAGATATCGTTCAATTTGATGAGTCTTTTATGAGTTTTTTGTCGTTTTCCCGATTTGTGTCAGGCGGTACATACATGTAGAGACCGTGATTTCTATGTTATAACCCTGTGGCTCTTCTTTCGTAGCCTAATTTGTGTCAGGCGTTCGCAGAAATTGGCTTCTCTGAGTCTTTGACTCAGCGTTTCCCAGGCTGCATCATTAGGAGACGTACTGCTTGCACCCGCGTGCCCCATCGAAAAGATTACTCTATTAGTGAACCTCCTTTGTTTAACATCGGGATCCGAAACCGGCAAGGCTGTCGTGAAAGACAAAGTTTTTGCCCGCCCTGCGGCTGTATATGAAATATCGGGTGGAGGCCTAGTATTGGTCAATCAGCTGATAATAAGATTAACACTATGATCTATTGTTATGTACACCCAAGACCCCAGTTCATTACCATGAGCTATATTATTTATCCAACTGTCCATAGAAGGCAGATGGCAATGGTCCGATAACCAGGTAGCTAGAGATTAGGGAGGCACTGTAGCTGAGTGGTTAGGACACTCTCCACTGATGCTGAATGGCCCGAGTCCAATTAGACAGCTTGTGTCCGAAATTTTTTTAAACATTCTCATGCTTACCCAGCAGGGAATAGGTACTCGGCTTCTTTAAAGCAGGGGAAACATAAAGGAGGTGAAGAAGAGGAGTGGCACTCCATCTGAGTTATTCTATTGCTGGTACGAGTTGGCTTTCCCAATACTAGTAGGCCATTGGGTAAACAAGTCTCTAGAAGACACAAACTGAACAGGGTTTGAACCCAGATCTAAAATAACCTCCGAAAACTATAAGTTGTCTCAAGTTTTCGGAGGCTATTTTAGATTTGGGTTCGAACCCTGCTCAGTCAGAACCCCAACTGTGAGTTTAAACCTCTCAGCTACCTCTCATGTCCGAAGTTAGGCTAAAATTTATGGTCATGCAACGAAAAAGAAGTCACAAATAAAATAAAACTGTTCTTGACTAATCCACTTTTTCCTTTTTAGAATTATATAGTGCAGGCGATGTGGATAGGAATCGTCACCCTTACCTTTCTAATCATCTACCGATACATCTATAAGTTCTACCGCCAGCTGAAAGCCAATGAGAAGTTCCGCATCACAGCGCTCGCTCGTAACGCTGCTCACATGAGTAAAGGAGAGGCAAATGACGAGTCCATTTACGATGTCGTCTATCGCTTAAAAAAACGCGTGAAGGTGCTGCTAAGTATGACAATAATTAACATGGTATGCTGGTATCCTCTCTTCCTGCTCACACTTATCGATCACCGATACGAGAGACCGAGCTGGATGTATCGTATCCTCACCATCATAGCCTGGTCACATAGTGCCCTCGCTCCCCTTCCTCTACTCATTATCGACCGTTCGTTTGGACTTTTTTATCAAGTGCGTAATGCCATGCGCAGTTACAAACAGGATCAGTTATCGAGTCCGGACCCACAGCGATCACTGATACGGAGCCAGAGTAGGGAGTCTAATCAAACGCCTAACATCTTCACTCGGAGACAGATGGGCAATGGGCCGGAGTTGGGAGGCAGTCAGCCTCTCTCACCGAGTATGGCCACAATTCGTAGCGTTCGACAGAGTTATGGAAGCGTCCGAAGCAGCCCGCACAGCGTTCGAAGTGTTAGGAATGACTCTGTGTATGATCGTCTCCACGCTCAACTGCAGGATATTGAGTCACAAAATGGGCCGGATGAAGACGAAACATTACTCGATAGAATCAACCAATCGCGTGAGACGGATCTGCTTTATGATTTTACTAATGAGAAATGGACCTAATCAGTGACTGCGTATTATAGGCAATATCAAGAAGCCAGTATGTAACACTCTATATAGTAAAATATAAAAGAATAGCCATTCAGATTTCACTATGTTCAATATAAAGCCACTATTTACCATATAAATTGTATCACTAAGGCAGGTGCTTGTTTCCAGGATGGTCTCTGTCGTTTTCTCTAGGAGAAGGTGACTCTGCAGGTGATCCACAGTGTGTCCCATCGAGAAGGTTAATCTATGGGTGATCCATGGTGCGCACTCATGGTGTACATGGTGTGCTCTATAGAGAAGGTTGATCAATGATTGGACATCCTGCACAAGCACAAGACATGCATCACTCTGTAAACAGCGATTGCAAGAACACTCTACACTCTACAGCATCCGACTTGATAAGCGGAATCAAATCTTAGGTAACTTTTTACAGTTCATCGCCCTGCAACAAGACCTAAATGGACTTCAGGTTCATTCCATAATTTGTAAATTAGAATGTGTGCCAGGCATTGTGTACACTGGAGGTCATACAGAGCTGACAGCCTAGAGTCATGTGCAACTCCCTGTTCAGAAAATCACCGGCTGCCATTTGACACTATACTCCTTATATAATTATAAACTTATAATTTATAATAACTTGATATTTTAGGAATTATGGCGTCAAATGGCAGCTAGTGTCTTATTCTATGGTCTATGGTACTAGTACCATTAATTCATGTTGTCTCGTATTCCTATTCAATAATATTCGCCGAAAGGCAAGAGTGCTCAATGGTCTGTGACTGAATTGAATGAATACCAGTTCCAAAAAGTCCCTAGACCCCATATAAGTAGAAGGGTCCGGGGTCCCTCCTACTTCTATGCAGTGACACAATTCACATAAAGTCTTAATGTCACTCACTCACTGTTCTATGCTAGACCCAGACCCCGCCAGGATAACAAATAGCAAACTACAGAGAGTTGCTGCTCTTGTGAACGCTTGTCTGTATAAGGAAAGAAACCACTCGTACTGGCGGGAACTTTGCCATCATAAGTCTCCGACTCTGATCATAAGTTTTTTGCTTCAGTAGTAAACTGCAAGTGTAGAGACTTTAGTATAGGCCTGGTGTTGACCGACAGTAACGTTTACATTTCTCTGAATCTGTAATGGTAGCATGACAACCAAGAGTCAAAGGACATTTACCACTGGCCTGTCTATTGTCAAAGCCAACCACTGATTCTAACAGTAACAGTAAGTGAGTAACACTAAGACTAAGAGTAAGAGTAAGTCTAACAACAGTAACACTAACACTAACAGTATGAGTAACACAGTAGAGTAAGACTAAGAGTAACAGTTACCGAGTTACGTTAGTTACTTACTTAGTTGGTAACAAGAATTGATTGAACTTGAAGAAACCCATCGTGATCGTCATCGTGTTCAACGACTAATAAGTAAATAACAAGCACGAACTAACTAAGCCAGGGCAAGTGACGTGTGACTCACTCAGTCAGTGACTGTGTTAGTGTGAAGTAAAACTAAAACTAAAAGAGATGTTTTTTTCGTGATAAATTTATATGACATGATGAAATGAATGGTTAAAAGTTAAATTTAATTGTTTTGAGTTTGAGTCAAACTTTGAGCTAACTCACTCGTCACTGGCAGCGACCGAGTAACTTACTCACTTAGAACTGGCCACACCAGTGACCAACTCCTAAGAGTAAGACCTAACCGAGGAGTTAGTCTAGACTAGACTCTAGACAGTCTAGACTAGTCTAGTAAGTAATTCTTGTCCTGGCCTAGCTCCTGACACCTGAGTTACTCAGTTAGCCACCAAATGAGTGAACTGCGAAGTGAGTAAATAAATGGCGTTTGTGGGTCACTCACTGACCAGAGTTCGCTGGCTAGTGACTATCAATCATTTAGTGACTCACACTTACAGTCACACTCACAGTCACAGTGTGACTCACGGACTGTCTGTGAGTGTGATAACTAAGTCTAACTCACAGACCACCGAGTGTTTCAATGACATTGAGGTTGGCAATATTGATTATTTGCGCGAGACTTACAGTTTGACTTTGAGTTTGAGTCCCGCCGACCTTCAGTAAAAAATTTATGGTCATGTGGTCGGATCACTGAATCATTCAGTCAAACTATGACTATAAATTGTGTGATTGTATGTGGCGACTCGGCTCTAGGTATCACACTCAGTCATTTATGTAATCGTTGTAATAGTTATCATGTCAAGACTCCAAGAATAGGCCACCTGATGTGATATGAAGAAAATGTTATGCTCTTGACAGCTTGCATATTTGACATCCGACCATTGGTTTGTTGCAGCACCCTAGACAGATAGAACCCTCTAGCTTTGGTAGACTCTGTTGTTGGAGAGATCTCGGATAGTCTCCCCTGTCATCATGGAGTCATATGGTCTGGAGATGGATGATCTGTTTGATGATCGCGCTGATGAAGATTTGAATCAAGGAGCGGATGTCACCAATGAAGACCCAGACCCAGGTGCCCAGACTGTTCTATCTATATATTGTTCATAGTGGGTACCTACCTATCTTATGGGAGACACCTCCTACCCCAGGCTCAGTTATGGTTTTGGGCAGCCCAGTGGTGCCCAGATCGTTAGAATCTTCAAGGCAACAAGCAGCACGTTGTTAGTGTGCGTTTCTCACATAACCCTTAGAAATGAATGCAGCGCGTTAAGCGTTATCTTTGAGGAGATGAGCTGTTATATAGGTTAAATAGTCCGTGAGGTTACGATGTACCGGGTTGCAGAATGTCATGTGAAGATGGGTAATGAAAACCTCATGCTGCAGTGGGGGAATGAATGCTCATTACCCGGCATCCTCCTGCTCACATATAGTTTGAGATTTTGCGCCCTTGGGTGCCCCTGATGGTAATCACTGGATAAGCAGCCCGTAGAAAAATCGGAAGCCATTATGTTTATGTTTATTTACATTCGCTATGTCAGTCTAAACTGACCAGCCAGATATCATCACCTCGTTGTAGATGAGGATGGGGAAGGTGACATCAGTCGTCAGGTGGCAGAGAAACTAAAGGAAATGAAAACCGGCGCTGCCAAGAAGAGAGTGCTGAGACCGCAGCCTAAACTCGACCCCATCAGGTAACTCACCGCTCGACATTCGGGGTAACGAGTGTCTGCATATGGAGTCTGTCCTCCATGTTAAAGCTCACAAAGCTTAACTGCGACTTAGATGAGATATTAGGTCAGGGAACATGTTGATACTACATACTAAATACTAGCTATGAGAGCGTTTTGGTCAAGTGTAGGGGTTCTTTAAATCAAGGGTCACTTTATGTCTCAATTTATAGCAGGCTGTTTATGACAGGGTAATTTGTCCACATTGATTGTGAGTAATACTTCACATGGTGATACTCGATGTTCCGTATTCTCCGGTCATACACCCCACCCCCATCAGACAGAGTAATTGTGATGATGACCTGATGGCAATGACGAGGTATTCTTCCTTCATTGTTGCCAACCAGTTATATATGTCTGGTCCTAGGCTTCGTCTCACAGCTGCCCACAGAGCCCCTCGGTGGGGCAGAGCCCCTCGGTGAGTGCTCTTTGATTATGAGGGGATAATTTTTTGGGTTTTAATATTTTACAGACTGATGGGTGATCGCGGTCTAACCATTCTTCCACAGACGTTTGAATCACTTAAATTTAAAGGTAAAGGTCACGAGGTCTCTGACCTAAATACTCTGATGTCAGCATATGAACACTGGGCACACAGGCTGTTCCCGAAGATGCCGTTTGATGAAGTGGTCGAGAGATTAGAGAAACTGGGACAGAAACGAGAAGTTCAGGTTTGTAGCTACCCAGGCACGAGATGACCCGAGATCACAGCCTCGGCTGGAGGATAACTTTATGTCGAAGATCTGCAAACAGAGCTCGGCTTTCTGTCTGGGGCTCAGAGCTGCAGAAATTCCTCCCCAGTGGCTGTAACTGTCTTTTTTCATTTTCATTGTTCCGCTCACCCTTTTAGCCATTGGATGAGGTGACAGGAGTTGTCCTCTTTGTACTAATTTTAATTTAAGTGGACAACTCCCATCCAAACTATGAATTTGAAGTAGACAGCAGAATTATGTATATTGATTATTTTCATTACATCGGGATTTATGGTGTAAATATGGAATCGTCCGGTGGTCAGAATGCTTGGGTCTATCCATATCACTGGATTCTAGCGTGCACCCTTGAGAGTTCGGCCGCCTCAAAGGGCACAGCTCTATTGGTCTTTAGTCTGACGCAAGATTAGGCATACAGCGTTAACCATCCACTGCTCAATACGCGGGTCATCAGGCGAAAATCATGGGTTAGGCATTGTTTCGGATCGTACCTATGGGACAGAATTCCCATGGTCAGTCCGGGGCTGGATTATTTCATGTTGATAATGTTCTGCTCGCCATGTATATTGTTTTCCAGAAGCTTTGGCTCTTCTCATGATGTTCCGGACTATTGCGATGCTGCTTTAGAGAGTTGATGCATAGCTCTGTGTTTTGCAGTCGTTAGTGAATAAAATCAGACAGGATATGCCCATTTTGGATGGCGATCACGTGGCACAGGTCGACAGCAGCGATGAGGAGAATGCTGACCCTAATCGTGGTGACAGACAGATGGGTCAAGGTCGTGCGGATGAGGAAGACATGATGGCTGATTCCGTGTCATCACAACCACCTCAGCCTGTGAGTATGTCTCCAAATAACTCCGACTGGAGTGGGAAGCGGCTTCCTTAAAGTTTATCAGCAAGGGAGGAGGGGTCAGGGTCAATTTACCGCACAGTTATCGACAACGTCTGTCATTCGACCTTTTCGGTATTAGCGAATGCTTGATCGGTATAATGTGGAAAGATGGAGAAAGCATGGCATGGCTAGTTATAACATTGATCTGTAGTCACTAATAATGATGGTAATAATATAGCAATAATAATAATAATAATCACTGATCACGAATGATGATATAAACTAGCCTTTGATTATAACTTTAATCAAACTTTCTAAAAACATAACTCAGGTAGGTCAGTGACATAAAGGAAGGGACGAACAACTGAGCCTGGGAATCCCCTAATTGACCAATCAGAGTGCGAGCTGGTTACAGTTATGAGTGTTCCATGCAAATGGTCGTAATCTAATTAGCATGACAAAACATGTCATTTTGTATCAAGTGCCACACCATGCATCTATTCCCAACTTTGTTTACTTTACCCATGAGATGACAAGAACGTAGTTACCTTGCCCAAGGCGTAACAATTGCTTGATAAATAAACAGATAAGATGGCAAAATGGCTAACTGAATTACAAATACACCTTTACCCAGGTTTTGTGACCGGTTTGTAGACTGAAAAGTTAAGTTAGCCAATAGATAGTAGTCTAGATTGAAAGCCAATGTTCGATTGGCCAGAGTTCTAAGGAGAACTGAGCAATCAGACCCGTTTTTGCTCTACAAGGCCGTGAAATTAAAATTTTAGGCCACATTTCCCATGAATATCCGTTGTTTTTGTGCTCAGTTTTCTTTTCAACGGTTGACTGAAAACGAACAATTATTGAATAATATGTTAGAGTTATATCATTTCTCTGAAAGTCTAAAAAGATATTTATAGTATGATGATAATTCAAGTCAGAAAACCACTCCCAACTTTGATGGCTTTTGAGAAAACTATCTAGCCTATGAGTATGATCTAGATAGTCAAGTTATCTAGGTTAGGCAAGGCATCCGTTAGCAGACCGCGTTGAATGATTCACCATACCAGACTAACAGATATAAGCAGTGTCACTTGCCACTGGTGTACTAGTGAATAGTTAGCAACAAAGATTCAATAAAATACCAAAAGGAACATATAAGTCAGTAAGAGAGCTATCAACTAGTAGATTAACTGAACGGAAGCATACAGCGAGTGTTATCAGCGGTGTAAACAAACGCAACTTGCATCTGATTTAGCATGCCAAGATAACGCTGTACTCGAGGCGCACATAGCGCACGCGAAAGGGGATTCCCAGGCTCAGTTGTTAGTCCCTTCCTTTATGTCACTGGTTGGTGAGGAGATTCCCAGGCTCAGTTGTTAGTCTCT
>Ga0224501_10001629_pt1 | contig 17382 bp, 14 predicted proteins | sample SF_Oct11_sed_USG_4_FD_169105 | JGI IMG/M metagenome (GOLD analysis project Ga0224501, IMG submission 169105) | Sediment microbial communities from San Francisco Bay, California, United States - SF_Oct11_sed_USGS_8_1 | ecosystem: Environmental > Aquatic > Marine > Sediment | place: USA... | reverse complement strand
ACTCAAATTAGGCCATAGGCCTTTTCTACGTTAAGATACATGGACGTCAGAGATTCTATTTAGTCAAACAAAAGCAGGTGTCAGAAACCGAATCCAGTAGACTGTCTAGATCAGAGTCTAGGGTAGATCTGCCTTATTCATCTCTAACACTCGAAACAGATCCTATACCAGTTTTATCTCTGCGAGACAAATGAATCGACTCTACACCCACACTCACACACCGAGGCTGATTAACCTGCACATCTTCAATCCACTTATTGAGAGTTGGTCATTGAATTTTGTTTTAACTATCTGATCATGGTTGAAGTTAGTGATGCATCGGGTTCGGTCTGACCCAACGGCTTGACCCGAAAAAAATTAGCGCCCCGGTTTCAGGTCACAGATTATACACCGGTGCAAGTCATTGGATTGGTTTTACAAAAAGAAAAAAAGCTCTGTATTGTGATTTGCAAAACTCTTGTATAAATGATTTAAAGGCAGTTACAATTATGATTTTCAACACAGTTTTAAATGGTCGATAAAGTGAGTCGTTGCAGTGCCTTAGCCTTTCCCTTTGGTCAAGCCAGCAGCATTCGGTTGTGACATAGCATCTACCTGTAACGATGGTATATGTTCTGCGGCAGTTGTGTGTTGTACCTGTGTTGTATCTGCTGCAGCTATATGTGTTGTATCTTCTGCAGCTATGTATTGTATCCTCTGAGGCTATGTGTTGTACCTTCTGCGGCCATGTGTTGTACCTTCTGCGGCCATGTGTTGTATCTTTTGCGGCTATGTGTTGTATCCTCTGCAGCTATGGGTTGTAGCTTCTGCAGCTATGTGTCGTATGTTCTGCAGCTATGTGTTGTACCTTCTGCAGCTATGTATTGTTACATCACGTGATGGGGGAGTTGGAAGGAAGGAAAGGAGCGTGGGGATATGTGGAAGGTGGTATGGGTGCACTCAGCCAGTGTATCGCTGATTCCGCTGCGGATAAAGGAGCAGAAATATATGTGAATCAGGTTCGTCTCTAAACTCATGCCATCTTCATACTTCAAGCGTAATTTACAATTTTCTATGTCAAAATATTTATCGAAAAACAATTCAGATATTGACCGATCAGGCTGGTGGGCGGGCTCCTGCTGGGATTCTCAGCGTAACCGGTAAAAAAAGCAAGTATCTGGCCCAGCAGTTTCACCATAATGACCAAGAGTCAAACAAGAAAAGAATTTGCCGAAATATAGTTGAATTCAAATATTTTTCAATCGGATTGGTCTCCAAACTTGTAAACTGCATTCCATATAATTTCTGTAACCCAAACCAGATTCACTTTGATGCGAATCTACACCCCCCTTTGATTCCTTGGTTCAAATCCAGGTCACCGTGGCTCCCAATGTGAGTATGGGCTTCTTACAATTATCCTAGCTCCTACCGCTCCGACAAGCCTCAGGCTTAGGAGATCCATTGAATAGGATGGCTAAGCGCCCAAATAGTAATAACACAATTCCCAACAGATGTCTAATATCCCAAATCCCTCCACCATTAGACAGTCAAGGAGATTAACACAGCCAGTGGTAAAGTAAAGGGTGTCATACTGGAGAATGGTAGAGAAATCAGCGCTGACTTGGTCTTATCCAACGCCACACCACAAATCACATATCTCAATCTCATGGACAACAAGGCACTACCGGAAGAGTTTGTTAAGGAGATGGCTGCTATTGATTACACATCACCTGTTACTAAGATTAATGGTGAGGCCGCATTGGGAGTTATCCTCTCTCGCCCATGTTTTCCGTGTTATAGTTTCTTCAAATGACAGGGTCTTGAGGTGCACCTTTCAGTACTGAGCGCTGTACTTCAAAAGCAGTGTTCAGTTTTGAAGCTCACATTTTGGCAATGTTTAAATGGAATCGGTGCACATTTCCCAGCAACGGAGGAGAGTTCCACATTAAAACTCCGCTTCGGCATCTCCTTTGAAGCTCAACGCGGTGTACCGAGAGGTGCACCGAGAGTTGCACCTCCGGGTTAGCTTCTTTGAGGCGGCCATAACCTATGTGAAGAGTCAAATATCTCAGTAGCTGGAGCACTCAACCCAAAATCCAGAAAGCGTAGATTGCCAGTCTTCCACTGAGAATGTAAACTTCTCACCAAATTTGCTCTGATTACATGCTAAATAGGAGAGCCATGTGCCCTCCGTAACAGTTCCTGCGCACTCAGCCTCATTTTGCCTATTTTAGTTGCCGTTAATAGGCTGCCTAGTTTCCTGGCTGCTCCTAATGGACCAGACAACACTCCTCTTCCACACCACCAGTGTACTATCCACCTTAACTGTGAGGATACCGATTTAATCCATCAGGCTTATCTGTCTGCTCAGAAAGGAGAATGGTTTAACAGGTGAGGGCTGGCTCAAAGACTATGATTTGAGTCAATTACAATTACTATGGCTTGTACTTAAATTCAATTCATCCCAAGTGTCTGCATTCTAAAGGGTACTGGAATTCATGGAGCATCAATTTCATTGGTTAGTGGGTTCAGTGTCAGAGTCGAACCCTACCAATTTGATTTTGGGATACAGACACGTCTGAATCGACTCAGACGCGTAAGACAGATCGAGCTATCCTTTTTTCCTTTATTCTTGGAGGGATCCACATGCATCTCGAGTGTCCGATCCGCATCGTATGGGATGCAAAGTTGACCTAAAAAGCATCTCAACACTCGTACAACTTTCTGCATGTAGGCCAGTAATAGAGATGACCATACCATCCAGCCTTGACCCGACCTTGTGTCCTGAAGGTCATCACGTTATTCTCTTGTTTACTATGTATACACCATATCAGCTGAGTGAAGGAAGACAGTGGGATGATAAACATAGAAATGCATACGCTGACTGCGGTGAGTGCAATCGTTGTATATCTATGGTGCCACCTCTGCGTATGGCTGTGTATATGCCAGTGGTTAATGTAAAATATGAGTTGCGCGAGACTGAGGTAGTGAATTTAGGCCATGGTCATAGAGTGGGAGGATAACTCGATGACTGGGTGCTCGGTGCTCAGTTCGCTAGTCATAGGGGCTCGTTAGCTAAATAGAGGCGATGACTGAAAGTGCTTGGCCAAAGGAAATGACTTTGTAGCCATTGTGTAGTTGTGGTTTGCTGATGTAGTAAGGCCAACAGATTTCCTATTTATAGAAATGTGGCATTAAAAGCTTGCTGAGGAGACGATGGGCTGGGGGGAAGGTTTACCCAGCGTCCTCCTGCCCGAAAAATGCTTTGGGACTCTGCCCCCCCACGTCCCTTCCAGATTCTAAGCACTGCTCTTTGTGACCATATTTCATTATTCAGTGCCAGAAAATTAGGCTCACGGTTAGTCAGAATCCATGAAGTTTGGAAATATAACCATCTCAAATTTGAAGTCTTTTGGAACAATTGTCAGAGGTGTATACCACTACCGCTACACTGTCAGAATCTGTGGGTGTGAGCTACTCACAATTCTCAGGTCGGCTAAAATGGAATGATCAGATGCTTGTGTAGAACAAAAGAAAGACCAGTACTTTTCACCATTACCCAGATTGCCTGTAACTTTCTACCTTTTCTCTTGTTTCAGTATTTGACAGTATAGAGCAGTACGCTCCTGGCTTCAAGGAGAGTGTGGTGGGGAGAGATATCCTCACTCCTCCTGATCTAGAGAAAACATTTGGCCTCACTGGTGGGGTAAGTTATCAGCTGTGGATGTGAGCTGTTCCGGTCTGGTGTTTAGGCCTCATACAGGTTTGCTTTAGTGAGTAAATCTAACCCGTATATCCATATACTCCTATACCCGTATATCCGTATACCCGTATACCCTTATACCCATATACCCATACACCCATATACTCATACCCATATATCCATATACCCATACCCATATACCCATTATACCCATATACCCATTATACCCATTATACCCGTATACCCATACACCCATATACCCATGCCCATATATCCATATACCCATACCCTTATACCCATTATACCCATATACCCATTATACCCGTATATCCATATACCCGTATACCCTTATACCCATATACCCATACACCCATATACCCATGCCCATATATCCATATACCCATACCCATATACCCATTATACCCATATACCCATTATACCCCTATACCCATATGCCCATATACCCGTAGAAATGCCTCCATCATATTTAGTTTCCTGAAGGGAAAGATAACTCTTGATCTTATATTATATGCCACTTTTTATGGTAAACTTTTTGGACCAACCCATAAAATGTCAAACAACAAACAATCCATTTTGTCTTGAGACGTTTTAGTCTGCACATCATTTTATAGAATATCTTTCATGGCTCGATGGCCCTGGATCAGCTATATGCCACACGACCATCACCCAGCACAACAGGAAGTAGAAGCCCTGTCAAGGGGCTTTATCTCTGCGGAAGTGGTGCTCACCCCGGTTAGTGGTTTTGTCATTGTCGGCCTAGATATCTGTATGTAGAGTTAGAAAACTAGTGGACTCCATAGGTTTTTTCTGAAGTTTGCATTAATATAAATATCTAAATCGGCAATTGGCCAGCAGTACAAGGCTGATCCGGCAAATAATGAGGTCATCAAGATAGAACAGTTTCGTTGGTTTGGCTGTAAATTTGATGGAAATAGGAGTTGGCTATTTATTGATAAAAGGACGAGGCGTGCTTGTGCCTGGTTCTCCAAAGAGTTTGAGGCATTGAGCACCCCGGCTGTCTCACTACTATGTGGTTTGAAATGAATAGAGGGTTCACTGTTAAGTGAGGCTTAATAGTAAATAAAACCTCTATGACTCATACTAGGAATCCTGTTTATGATTTTCTTAGGAGGAGGAGTAATGGGCTCTCCTGGTAAACTGGCTGTGGAGCAAGCCCTCTGGGATGTCAAGAACAAGGTCGTATAAATGCCATATTTATCCCAGGAGTGAGATGAGAGGCATCTTATGTCTTACGTTCTAGTTTTATATTCTTCTAAGTCCCTACGCAATAGTTTTTATGTTCATAAGTGTCACTTTTTTAATAACGGTCAATCTTGTTGAGAATTGTCATTCCCACCATGTTCACAAATGGCACTCTTGTTCACAAATGGCACTCTTGTTCACAAATGGCACTCTTGTCCATAAACGGCGCCCCATCCCATTCAAAGATTTATTGAAGAGCCGAGTTGACATTAGAAAACAAAAATGACATTTGGGTGCATGAACAGGATGAGTTGACATTTGTGAACAAGAGTGTCATTTGTGAATGAAGCGGTAGTTGAACTATCTATGTGACTAGTCAGTCTCTGGAGCATTGATCAGTGAATGGTATTCCTCTAGATAGATATATTTTAAAAACAAAAATAATAAATTCTACTTCAAAATAAACCATGAAAACCTTGTGTAACATAACAATACTCGGTTCAAGATAATGGTAACACAACTGGAATGGTCATTAAATATTGACATGATTTGCTAACTGGGAGTCAGGCATTAGCTAACAATAGAGAGGTTGCAGAGTTGCCTACCCACTATTCAGCCTTAGTTACCATGTAAGACGGTTAGTCTCTAGTACGGTATACAACGATTGGTGAATTGCTCGCTCTCTGACTCGGCGAAACCAGTACTTATTTGGGGCTGGAATAGCAAGTGATCTGGTGCTCAGAATGGTTCGAAAGTAATGGATATGTATACTGTGTTAGTTCATGACATCAATGAATGTTTACAAGCTTTGGTATACTTACTTGGATGAGTCCAAAGGAGAAAAAATTCATCTATGAACATGTTAAATCCGAAAGAAACTTCGTATGGGCAATCGGTAAATCATTTATATTTTGGCGCCAAAGATGTCATAGCGGGAGCTTTCTGTTTATGGACAAGGAAATGCAACTCTGCAACCACCTCTCTCCTAATGCGTAGTCACAACTTATGGGTGGGCTCTATGGGCAAATCACCAAACATGGGCAGATCAGTTGCTATATCTTTGGTGTATAGGTTCACTTCGTTTTATTGCAATGATTTACTACAGTAGTAACTGACTACTACTGAGCTAAATGGCTATACGCGACTGATTAATTCATCACACATAACTCTTCCTCTCCTGTAAAGAGTCATGCCCGAGCAACTTCAGTATAGTTTGAATGTTAGTATTCCAATGTTGTTCCACTCTCGAAGCTCTAGCAATACAGTCATCGATTTTATCAGAAAGGGCGCGTAACTTTCTTGCCTCCTCCGCATCATAATGCACCACTTCCTGTTGATTGGGTACTACTGCTGGGCGACTAACAGGTGTCTTTTTTATCTCCTTTGTATGAGAGGTTGGTGTAGTGGCTGATGATGCTGCCTTAGCAGCTTCTTCATCTTTTTCTTTCTGTATCTTGGCTGCCATAAGCATGAGCTATAAAAAACAAAGCCAGTCTTTTGTTCTCATAGCCGATGGGGAAGTGGCTGTTAGAGAGGTAACTTGTACCGGGGATGGTGTAACTAGGGTAGGGCACCACCCCTCTTCCTCATGGCCTTCACTTTTCCCTGTTCTGAAGAGAGTCGAGTACCCATTTACTGCTGGGTAAAGTGAACAGCGTGAGTTTTTAAGCCCGGGACTTTTGCCACCAGTGGGGAGCACTTTAACCATTGACCCGCAGCGCCCCTCATAACCAGTTCAAGGGACATCAAATGTAAAAAGTGATGGGGCCTGTATGAGAGCCAAGCTTGCGTGTGGTAAGGGGACAGGGAGACAGTGAGAAAGGGGAAGAACGTGGCTGGAGATATGGGACTCATCATTGGCAAGATGGCACGGCTAGCAGCATACAGGAAAGAGTTAAGAGACGCTGTCATATCGGAGCTACCAAGGAGACAATTTGACTCCCCGGCAGCTGAGAGAGAGATTTGACGCAATTCGTAACCCATGCCAAACAAAAATTAAAAACTGTACATGTACAGGAAAATCAGCTATTATTCATGCAAGACTAGTCTTCTCATCGTTTCATGCCCAAAAATAGGATGTGCATCAGCTATCCAGGTCAATTACAAGTCACCTATCCACGGCACAACTCCGAACGCACTTTTATAAATGAATAGAGAATTCTCGTGAATTCAATCTCGGCGTATGAAGGGTCAGTTTAAACAGTGACATATGGCACTGGTTCAAACCATTGTCCAAGATTCGAAGTGGTTCTAACAAAACGATATAAAACTGGTTTTACGAGTACCTAAACACACTAAACACAACTTTCCAATTTGTTTTTGATATCCATATGAATTAATTTGTTTTAAAATCATTGAATTATTCGAGTATTGCGTTATAAAATTGGTTTAGTGTTTTTGGGTACTCACGATGCACAATTTTAAACCGTTTTGTTAGTAGCGCCACAGCACTTCAAATCCAGGAGACCCGTTTTAGACTGACCGACTCTTATATCAGTACAGGTAGTAAGTAGAGAATTACTGCTGCGTAATATTACTGAAGCGTGTGTAACTAGGGTTTGTAATAAAGTGACATGATGCCTGTTTACAGCTACTCATCACGGTATGCATGTCTCAATACGTCTCATTTACATAACACGAGTGCTTACCGGTGAATGCTGCTGGGAAAAAGAGTGAGATTTATAGATTATTAAACTGCCTAACACAAATAAACAGCACAACAAGCCCTCTTTTAATATTGAAGGAGGTTTTGCATGATGATGTCACAATCGGTTTATGACATCATAATTATGGAGACTCTGCGCAGGATGGAAGAACTACACTTATGAGGACTCCAGCGTTATGTTACTAAACTAGTCGCTATTCCCCTGCTTTCTAGTGTGTAGTGTTAATCTCACGAGAGAGGTACTTGTCTCTGTTGGCTGCTCAGGTTTTAAGGGATGGTCTGTTTCCACATTTCAAGTAAAGGTAAAACAACTTCCATCCTTCATTACTAAAACATTTTGACCACACAAATCTCATAACCGTAGTTGTTCCCTCCGGCACAAGATCTCTATTCTTTATAATAATTGTGACCTCGCGGGTATTTGCATAATATTTCTGACATCATAATGCTTGCACCTGGCACATAGCTAATATCATACCGCCTGAGAGTTGTGACATCACTACTCTTGCTTGAGCTGCATGGATGGCAGCGCAATGCTTTTTATTATTATTTTACTGACATTTGGGACATTCTAAGCAAGCCTGAAGCTAGTTCGGGAGTGGTAAGAGCTAGGAATTAGGTGATAACCTCATTCTCACAGCGGGCATTCAGCAAGACATGGACTTGGGATCTTTCAATCTTCGGCCAAGTGCTTTAGCCATTAAGCTATCCCATTATCACGTAATCCAGCTTGCTTTGTAACATATCCGAATTTTTGCTTTGTGATATCAAAATGCTTGATTTTTGACGTCACAGTGCTCATTTGGTGACATCACAATACTCGCATGATGCTGACGTCATCATAAAATATCTCGATGACTCACCGATCTGAAAGTGGGTTTCTCCTCTTTCGGTTCAGGTCTCTCTGGTTGTATAGACACTTTCTTCTTTGAATCTGCTCCATCAGTAAATGTAGCTACAAACACACATATATACCTATGGTACTTTCCTAGGAAGGAAAGTAGTCCTCTGTTACTCCTGTCACTTATAATAACCGTTGTGGCACTCCCATTACTCACAATAGGATGGGCGAATATGAAGAAATCACCTTCTACCCTACCAGAGACCCGCATGGCCTGTCTCTGATTAAGAAATGATTCCACAGCACTCACATTGCAATCAGCATTACAGATCCCTTACCAGGAAATGATTCCTCACCACTCCCATTGAAATTGCTATTACAGATATCTGGTTGGAAGACCATTCTACAAGACTCTCAATCTCTCGGCATTACTTACAGCTACGGCGAGTGTTGCTCGTGACCGGTGAATGATAAATTCGAGTGTTTAAACCAGACGGAGTTAATTCCACTACGGTGGTGCATTTGTTTTCATCCTCATGCATGCTCGTTACTAAACTGGGTGGCCCCGCCCCCTCAGTCTCCTCGTCCAGCCCATCTGTCAACAGGGAACACATATCTATAGTCAAAAAGGAAGTGAGGTACTGTCCATTCAACACGCTTATGGGGGTGCATAAAATACATGCGGCAATGTGTGCCAACAGACCCAACTGCGGCAACAGTATATGGGAGGCTTCGCCGACCACAACTGCCATCTGCAGAAACAGTGTATGAGTAACTTCACCGAACACCACTGCAATCTGCAGAAACAGTGTATGAGTAGTTTCACAGAATACCACTTCAATCTGCAGAAACAGTGTATGGGAGGCTGTGCCAAAAAAACTACAAAAAGCTGGAGTAATGGCTATAAAAGAGGGGTGTACTCCATAAATGTGTAGATCCATGAATGCGATGGATCCTCCAAAAATGATATGATGCTCATTTGGTAGAAAGTGTTACAGGAAATGAATCCTCCAACATGAGAAGAGAGTAAATAAAAGCTTTTTGCTTGTAATAAAATGCTTGTATGGACAACATTGACATCACAGAGTATAGTATTAGTACAACTGATATATTGTCATAGGCATGAGTGGAACGAAAACAGAGTTTGAAACTAGTTGGTTGAGACTAACTTGTTTCCAGTTATCAGAAGACCTTTATCCAGGTCACTCTCTAACGTAGACTAAATTATACCAGAATCCTGACCAGGAGCTTGGACACCACTCTGACTAGAATTGGGAGCATCTGACACATGAAAAATCGTGCGTCTATCGACATTATTACCAAAACCATACAATTTTTTTTTTATATTTGTAGTTAGCACAAAAAGTTTATCCTTGAAATTGATGTAATGTACATGTTTGTAATCTATATACGCATTAGCTAATGTTAGATTTATTTGGAAGCATTAATTGGTTAGTAGGATTAAAAAGTAATTTTATGTCTCCAAGACAGAACAGCTGCTAGGGGTGGTGCAAACCTTGGCCTACAAAGTCTTATTGACTACGCGTTGACTTGTCGAGTTACTAGGGAACTTTCTGGTTGCACTCGCTTGTCTCATAGAGAAGGTAACTCTATGTGTGGACCTCCTTTATATAACGATACAATCTGTAACCAGCAAGGGTGCTGCGAGCGAAGAAGCTTTCACCCAAACTGGGAATCAAACCGGGGATTCTCTGTTAAAGACCCTGTTTGCTAAGCAATCACTGTAGGACTAAAGAATGTTCAGAGTAGAAAGTATTGAAATCGGGTCAACATGACTAGTTTGTTCAGCTACAGTTGGTTACCAAGACTTCACACCACTAACATAACATGTAATAAAACAGGGGCTGTTCAAAGCTTTCTGTTTCAAAACATCAAATATAATGAAAGCGCACGCACGCACTCAGGCTTTGCTCTGACAAAATTGGAGGCTGAAAAAACTAATGGAGCGTTGCGACATCATTAAACTAGAAGCCATGCATTCTCAGCAACTGATGAAGACTACCTGTTTGGGCTGGCATCATGGTATGAATAGCCGTAAATGACTCTGTTGGATTATGAAAGGTCACATGTACTGCTGACAAACAGGACCTGACCAGTCTCGTATTTCCTAGTACTAGGCGGTAGTAACCATTGATATAACTATATGAATAGGCAATCACTTTTCAGTACAGTCTGGCATCATTTGAACGGAATAGGTTTATCGGACTCGCTGTAAATCATATGAAAAAGGAAGACAACTCTGTACATTGAATGGACATTTATGCGAAGTCACTTGGTCTTCAGCTCATGACAAACATTTAGCAATTTTTGTGTAGTTTACACCGATTTGTGATGTCACGAATAAATAAGTTTGTTTCACCTTGAGATCGGCGATTGCCTATCCAAAAATTCATATTAATGGCCTTAACAAGAAGGGCGTGATGGGCTCAAATCCATTTGGGAGAATTTTGGCACATCCGCGCACACTAGTAACTAAAGTCATTACATAAAAAGTCATATGTAAGAACTCAGTGTTAAATTATTTAACTCTATGGGGTATAGTCATATAATTATATGGATAACCTATAATTTCACCCTTCTGTTAGTCAAGAAATACTCATAGTAGTGATTTCCCAGCATAATGCCAAATGAAAAAATATTATAGGTCAGTTTCCCATGCGAACACTTACATCATCATATCGCGGCTAAACTCAAGTGTTTTTTACCCCTGAGAAGTAGTAGTATACAGCTGGTTTAAGCGGTGTATCACAGTCGGATTAATAGGCCACAGTACAGTCTGCAGACACAAGAATTTTTGGTTTTATTTTTCCAGCGTGAAGATCCATTACATTTTAAATGGTTGCTTTGATCAACCAAACTGGGAGGTGCATGCTCCTCACATGCCGTGTGGGGATTTTTAGAGGCTGTGTACAGGTAGCGTTATGTTAGTGGGAAACCATTGGCGAGGCGCAAGTGCCGCGTATATCATGATATAAAGGGCTGTGAAATGACTGGTGGCTAGGCCTTCAAACGAGACACTGCCTTCAAAGTTCAGCGCGGCATGCCAATAGCGTGCGTACAAATTCCAATTGCAATTTAGCAGAAAAATAGTTGCCGGCAACTGTTAGTGTGACTGGCTTAACTCCTTATCTCCAAGACAGAGCAGCTGTCAGGACTCGCGCAGAAATATGTCTACTGAATATATTTGACCTGGAATTTCACGGGTTGTGTCATAAAGAGATTTTTCGGATACACCCATGCCTCATAGAGGAGGTAACTCTATAGGTTGGCCTTCTTTATTTAGCCTCCCAGTCCGGCACCGACGAGGTATAGCCAAAGACAAAAGTTTTTGACAGAACTGGGAATCAAACCAAGGACTCCTAACCTATAATCCACTACGCTATCCACTGAGCTATCACTCCAACTAAAATACACCGTTTAAAACCAGCATATGACTAATAAGCGTCTTAACTCGAGGGTAAAAGGGTGTAACGTATTACGAAACTGAATCCCACAGAGTTCACATTGCCTGGACAGCTGTCAGGTCAGACATGGATAATTTACCTTGAAATCGGGTGAATTGCATGAGGAAATCCGATGCTGCAGAACACAAACAATATACATATTAAAAAATAAAATATAATAATATAAATGTAATTACAGATAAAAGTTGTTTTGTTTTTTGTTAAGCTAGAGGCTTATTTTGGAGCACTGGGAGCCGGGAATTTCGTGAGAATATTATACTCACGATGGGAGCCCGTTATGAATCTGATATCGTGCTTACGATCTTAAGCTCACTGATTAATCTTGTCGAATCCCCAAAGTGTTTCGGATTTTAAATTCAAATTTAAGCATTTATCAACCTTTAAACATATAGGTTCAATGATTGATACCAGTATTATAGGTTTTTTTTGTCACAAGAGGGTTTAGTATTCAAACGCAGTGGTTATTCAAGTCTTAACTAAAACGCCACCATTTTTAAGTCAGAAATCATGCTAGTGTATGTGATGCTAGAGGAAGACAACTCTGCACAAACAGGTTACTGACCAAGAGCTATCTTCTCATGCTAGTAAAATATTGTTAGTTTGTTATTCATGATATGTTAAAGTTAGTAGAAGCGCAAGCTATAATTTTAGGATCACATCTGTCAAATGAGCAAAGCAATGCAACCATTTTCTACCCTTGTTTTTTCATCATCCGGTTTGATTTATTTGAAAATTATCAAACCGGTTTAAAGATAGCGTCTTCAGTTGGTTTTGTGATTTTGGCTACTTGAGACACTAGTTTTATACCCTTTTGCTGGAAGCACCTTGAAACACCTCAAATTTGGAACACCTGTTTCAGATTGAAGCATATATATCTGATATTTTGAGAATAGGCCTATAGTGTGTAGCCTTCAGCATTATTAAACTGATGAATAAACATCAGGTTGTGTTATTTAGGGAGATTTTGTAGCCTGATCTCCATAGTAACACTACTGGAGATTAGCTGAACTGTGACGCACATATGACATTACCTGCCCCGATTGCTGACATGATGTTGGCGGATGAACCTCCTTTGCATTGCATTTTGGGACGCTTCTGACGGATAAGCTTCAGCGTTTCTTCGTCCATATCTTGTGGAGTCACAAGCGTGGTGTATTCTCCCTATTAGAAATAAATGAGGAGTTAGTACAAAGATACTGGAGTTCAAACTCCTGTATATTACTGGGAATCTAATGGCGGCAGAGAGTGCTGAGAACTATATACAGTATACGTTTGCTTCACACCGATAGCTAGTGCTTTATAGCGCGGTGAAAAAGCCTTTGGGTTCGCAAACTATAACTCGTCTTTGCTAAGATGTTCTACTGCTAAGGAGGGAAATGTGACAGAGTGGATTACATAGTTAAGGAAGTAGCACTCTTATGAACAACGTGGTTGAATATGTCCACTGCAATCTTTTTGAGCTAGGCATCTCTCACCAATAATACTGCACTCAGGAGCATAAATGCGTGCGTTTCAAGGCTTGTAATTACAAACGGCAAAGGTATGCACACAAGCGACCAACTGCATTGGGTTAGTTTAGTTCAGTGGATAGTTTTGAATCGAGCATTATCATTAAAGTGGTTATGGTATCTTCTGAATGGGAAGCTTTTTGCTATACTGGATTTTCTAAACTCTTTGTACACGGGTGCTAGCCTAGCGTTAGCATTGGAGTTGTCCTCTCTTCTGATGTCAAAATCTTACGACGACTTAAACCATCCAAGGCTATCAGCTTAACCGAGAATTAGATAGCAAGAAAAACAATCGCAAGCTTGTTACAAAGAGATATAGCATAAATTTTGGTTAGAAGCTATTTTACCAAACATATTCAAACGTCTTGATACGAATTTCCCTTTTTTAGTATCATGTATAAATTCAAAAAGTAATAGAGCCCAAGCGAGGCTCTAAATGTGAAATGAACTTATAATGTGCTGAGAGGACAGACTCCAAGTGAAATGGGACCCTTAGTTACCTCTTCGTGACTCTGCAGAGAGAAGGAAGTGGGAGTGAATGACTGAAAGACATGCAAAAATCACAACACAAACCTGTTGATGACTTTAATAATGTTTCTGCTTCTGGCTCGAAGATGACCGGGTCTTTTTGAGAAAGCCTAACTTGTGCATAAATTGGGTTAAAGTGAAGGAAATTTGCACAAGTGTAAGCCTTACTAACTTGCCAGGGATGCCCTTAATCCAATGGCAAGATATGTGTCAAAACAGGTGGAAGTCAACAGCATGAGGAGTGGGAGGAGGGACAGAGGAAGCTGGATGTTGGGAGGCAGTCAAACTAACCCTATATATATATTTACACATCACTGGGCTAATTCAAAATGGTACATGAATATCTGTACACAGATTGTAGATTTTTAGTTTATGCGCAATTATTTTGTTTGTTCTGATCCTTTCATTTTGCATGGACAACTCAAATAAGGCCAAGAGTCTTCTTACGTAAAGGTTCGTGGAAAGTGGTGATGCTATTTTGTCAAAGAAACACATGTGCCATAATCAGAGTCTAACGGACAGTTCAGAAAAATCCTAATTAGATGATATCGTGTAAGTCACTCTGCAATGGTCGGAGAAACAGCAACTCGGTTTTTGAGAGATCTTCAGGACATAGTAAATGTCAGGCTGAAATCAGCAGAAAGCCGAAGCCATTCGAAGGGAGAGTAAAGAAAAAGCAGGATCACTCCTGGGACCCGGGATGCTGGAAGCTGGAGCACACTTAGCTGAATGTTTCATAAGAGCATCACTTCGATTTGATCCAATCATCCTTAAAACGCAATGGTCATTTTGGCGGAGAAGAATCAAACTTCATATAGGTTTTATACAACAGAATGGTTCAAAAGTTTTCTAAGACAACTAATTTTTTCACCTCAATCTCCCGAATCCCAACTAATAGTATTCAACATCAATATAGACTAATACTGATTCAAACACTAATTGGATAACCTTCAGGAATGAAAAATACACAGTGCGTGGAGGGTAACGCACTGGGTTCAGGACCGGGAGGTTTACACCAAGTGTGACCTAGATTCCTTCTTTTTATTATGTGAAATTGGTCCAGCAGCATTAAATTGTAAAGCAACAGGTAACAGGATACCCTAGCAGTTTCATAACAATGATGATGTCATAATAAATTAACCTTCTCTATGGGCTATCCTGAACACACAGCTATTGCCTATCCGTGCGTGCGTGCATAAGAAAAAGATTGTATATTGTCAGTTGAGGCTCTGAAGTTTAAAATGTCTGGCATTACGAACGAACTCATTTACTTACCATCTTCAAGTTGAAAGTTAAAGAGAATTTTTTCTTGAAGTGCTCCGTGAATTCTGGATACATATCGAATATGTCTTGAAGGTCGTAGGCTTCTATCTTATTCATATCACAGAAAGTAAGAGCATGAACTGAATAATTTGACTTCACTACTCCAGTTAGGTCATCCACCGATATCCCAAAGATATCTCCCCTACCTAAAAGAGGACAACTCCCAGTTCAGATTTATTTGTAAGCTATGGTTTAGTTGGTAGGTATGGCTAGATCATACAGACTCTAAGGTGTGCGACTAAAAGCTTTGTCTATAATTTTGGTAGGAGAACCTCGCCGTGTGTTTAGTTGAAAAGCAGGATGGCTAGAATGTTTGACTCATTGAACCCTGGGTTCGGACCCCGGTGATACAGTGTGAGTCTGTCTAGCACTGATCGCTTCAAAACAAGTAGTCTACTAGGAAAGCATGGTCAAGTATCACAATGGTAAAACCGAATGAAATTTGTATCACCATTGCATAAGTTTCCACCAGGAGAAAACTTTGTCCGATGGCCGCAAACTGAAGACTACAGCTGTAGGTGACCAAATGACAGTAAAGAGAGGGACATTAGTACCTTCACCGCGGGAGAGCTCTGAGACACGGGGGTTATGTGATGGGAGTAGCAATTAGGAGAGACCTGCAATGACTACAATACAATACCTGTCTCTTGGTTACATCCTGCAATTTATGTCTGTGCATTGAGCAAAGATGCCGAACATGAAATTCAATAAATTCTCCAGCATTTGAAGTGTGGTCAACCTTCACCTACCCCTTCCCCTCCCCCAACACCTCCTTCAGCACCTCAAAACCTTCCCTTTATCTCCCCCTCCCAATCTCCAACCCCCTCCCAATCCCTGTTGCCCTCCACCTTCAGCTTGTGTGTAATTTCAGAAATATGTCTATAGTTATGTGATATAGTGGTATACATTACGTGTATGTGTAACCACACAGCAGTCAGTGGGTTGCTGAATCCTGTTTCCACCTGGTGGCTGTTGCACTAATAATCATTAGTGCCTCCCTAGTCAAGCTGACAACTATAAGGGTAAACCTCGAGAAGGGGGGGGGGCGGGCATGGTCATGGTCATAGCCTAGAGAGTTTTACTCCCTTTTCAACAAGAGACAAACAACTCCATGTTAACTGGACAGTGTGCAAAAGATTATTGGGAACAGATTGGAGTTATCCACAGATCCATCGTTTACGATAAGCTCCATAGGCTCAACGTACCTGCTTTGATCATAACTCAATGCCGGGTCAGCATAGTATAACATAGTATAGCATAGCATAACTCAAGATAACTGTTCGCTGGGTTGGTGGAGTAACCGTGGGCTGATTACCGTGATCCATATTCATATCACCAATACCACGTCATAGGATAGAATGCTCGCTTTGACGGAATAGCCTATTAGCTACCAGGAGGTATCACCGCTGATTAGAGAGACGGTATGCCTTGTTAGTTCCCCTGACAGTTTTTAGGGCTAATTGGGTAGCCTCATGGGATAGAGGAAATGTTAGTCTATCCAATGGTATACTGTATAACATTTGGGTGGTACCTATAGAATAGTGGGTGTTCAGCCGCTCTGAAAATCTGTTTTTCTTTCTATTATATCGGTTGGTGCCCGGAGAAATTACCCAGACCGAGGCATCAACCTATTGGTCAGTTGGTATCCCAACTCATTCCTTCATCAACGCTTGCAGTATACTCTTCATCATAGGTCTTATCTTGACAAGAGCACAAGCCTACATGGAACCCGCAATGAGTTTTAGAGTTAACTAACTCACCTAGTATAGCCATGCAGACATCATCCTTCAGGATCTCTATAGTACCCCTAGCTATAAAGTAGATGGAGTTCACTATGTCTCCCAGATGAATCAGATTGTCACCAGGAGGAGCATGCGTAGTGGTGAATCTCAGAGATAGAGCCCTGTAAAAGCCAAATATACCTCACTTCTCCTCTCCGTGCAAAGGACAGACTAGTCAATAGTCATGAAGCTTTGTTTATGATTCATTACGCACGTGTCCAGTCAGTCTACCCATTGCTCTTCTCCTATGCTCACTACAACATCCACTCCCGGAAGTACTAGACATGAATATCATTGAATATAATAAGAATAGGGACAGCGGGATGGCTCGATGATAGGGACATT
>Ga0224501_10001628_pt1 | contig 17388 bp, 22 predicted proteins | sample SF_Oct11_sed_USG_4_FD_169105 | JGI IMG/M metagenome (GOLD analysis project Ga0224501, IMG submission 169105) | Sediment microbial communities from San Francisco Bay, California, United States - SF_Oct11_sed_USGS_8_1 | ecosystem: Environmental > Aquatic > Marine > Sediment | place: USA... | reverse complement strand
CTCTATAGAAGAGATGTTTCGCGGCACCATAGACGGGGCCAGTGTGTATCCGCGCGAGGTGGTAAAGCGGGCATTGGCCCTGAATGCGGCGGCGGTGATTTTTGCTCATAACCATCCCTCAGGGGTGGCCGAACCGAGTCAGGCCGACGAGCTCATCACCGCCAAGCTCATACGGGCCCTGCGGACAGTGGATATCCGGGTCCTGGATCACTTTATCGTTGGGGATGGTAGTCTGTGTTCATTTGCTGAACGCGGATTACTGGATTCTGTCTAGACTCTCCTAGACGTCGAAAACAGAATTAAATAGACTATAGATACTGGTTGCGGGGGCTCGTCGAGCCCTGTCGCGACCGGATCAAGCAACATCCCTGAAAACTATGACTATTAAGAGGATCGCTTTGGGAATGAAACGAATTCATATTTTTCTAGTATCGGCCTTGCTCATGGTTCCCGCTGCCCAGGCGCAGAAATTTGAGTTGGGAGAGCTGTATTTTCTTGGTAAAGCAGGGGCTTACGATATAGCTCTGAATGAAGCAGATCCGCTCTACGTAGTGGGTCTGTCAGTGGGTAAGGAAATCTACCCCGACCTCAGCTTTGAAGTGGACTTTGACTATGGGGTTGAAGGGGGGCAATACGGACCTTCCGACGCACAAAAAAACTACGAGGTCTGGACCTTGGCAGGTTTTGCAGCCTATAGAATGCCCCTTTTCCACGGTTTTTACCTGAAAGGAAAGGCGGGTTTGTTGCACGAATCGGTGACTGATAACAGCACCAAAGAGGTCACCGACTTTTCAGCAGGAGGTGGATTAGGTCTGGTGGTACCCAAGCTGATGGATCACCGCGTGACCTTTGAGCTGCAATATACCCAGATCGAAGCAGATATTGCCGCGACCCAGCTTGGGGTTCAGGTGGATTTCTAGCGCGACTAATTGACGGGTTTAATAATATCAATAAGTTACGTAGGTCTGTAAATTGCCTGTGAGCTAGTCCTATACATTTTAACTGGATTCTGGTATAAAAGCGCCCTTTCACCGCAGGTGCAGGTTTACGACGGAGCTGGAGAACGAGCATGTCGAGAGTATGTGAAGTAACAGGAAAACGCCCCATTACTGGGAACAACGTATCGCACGCAAACAATAAAACCAAGCGCCGGTTTTTGCCCAATCTGCACAGCCGACGTTTTTGGGTAGAGAGCGAAAACCGATGGGTTCGTTTACGTGTCTCTAATCATGGCCTTCGTATCATAGATAAGAAGGGCATTGATGCCGTGTTGGCTGATATTAAAAGCCGCAACAAGAATTAAGGAGTTCTAGCCCATGCGAGATAAAATCAAGCTTGTGTCCAGTGCTGGAACTGGTCATTTCTACACCACAACTAAAAATAAGCGCACGATGCCAGAAAAGATGGAGATCAAGAAGTTTGATCCCGTGGTTCGCAAGCATGTGATGTATAAAGAAGCCAAGATCAAGTAATCAAGATCTTCTTTTTGTTAAAGAACTCGCCAATTGGCGAGTTTTTTATTGTCTCCGGGAGGCAATTTGTCTCGAAATTTGATATAAATGTGGGCGGTATGGGGGTGTATAGTGCCCGGAAGCGGGGATTTTAGCTTCTCGGTGATATAAAACAGGAAGATATGTCCATGGAACAGCAATAGTAAGGATGGGCGAATTTGTGAAAAAACTAGCTACACTTTTATTTCTCCTAAGCTTTAGTGTTATCGCGCAGGCGCAAACAGCGGTTGTTAGCCTCAGTGACGATAGTGCCCAGTTTAAATATGCCATGCTCACAGGAGGCCAAAGTTTTGGTCGCAGTGAATTCGGCTTTGGATTCCTTTATAACGAACAAGATGCCTATATCTTCGAAACCAGCTTGGTTGTGGTGGATGAAGCCGGTGCCTCTACCCCAGGTTTGCACGCAGGTTTGGGTGGGAAGCTTTACGGTGCCTCCAAGGGCGAGGCGGAGTTTCTTGCCTTGGGGCTAGGCGGCATGGTGCGCTACGCCTTGCCAGCCAATACCCGGTTAGCGTTTGCGCTGGATGGTTACTATGCGCCCGAGATCACCTCGTTTATGGATGCCGCCAACTTCGTAGAATTGGCCTTGCGGGCTGAATACGAAGTGTTACAAACGGCAGCCGCCTTTTTGGAGTTTCGAAAATTCAGCACCAAAGTCGATGGTGGCTCGGAGGCGGATTTGGATGACGGTATCCGTCTAGGAATACGTTTAGACTTCTAAAGTTATATGGCAGGACATAGTAAATGGGCCAACATCAAACACCGCAAAGGGGCCCAGGATGCAAAACGCGGTAAGATATTTACCCGCCTGATTAGAGAAATTACCATCGCCGCCCGTTTGGGGGGCGGTGATGCAAGCAGCAATCCTCGTTTGCGCGCAGCGATTGATAGCGCCTTTAGTAACAATATGCCCAAGGACACCATCGAGCGCGCAATCAAGCGTGGCACGGGTGATCAAGATGGTGCGGATCTAGAGGAAGTGCGCTACGAGGGATACGGCCCTAACGGTGTGGCCGTGATGGTAGACTGCATGACTGATAACCGGAATCGTACCGTGGCGGAGGTGAGGCATGCCTTCACCAAATGCGGCGGCAATCTGGGCACCAATGGCTCGGTGGCCTATCTTTTCACCCAAACGGGGATTATAAGCTTTGCTGCGGGTGCTGATGAGGACAAGATCATGGAACCCGCCTTGGAGGCAGGGGCTGATGATATAGTCAGCAATGAAGACGGGAGCATCGATGTCTATACTTCCCCTGAGCAGTTTGGCGCGGTGATGGATGCATTCAATGCCGTCGCACTGTCTCCAGAAAACGCGGAAGTCACAATGCAGGCGTCCACCAGTGCCTCCCTAGACCTGGAAAGCGCGCAAAAAATGATTAAACTCTTGGATATGCTCGAAGAGTTGGATGATGTACAAAAAGTCTACTCCAACGCGGATATTAGTGACGAGATAATGAATCAGCTTTAGTCGGCGTTCACGATCGATATGGTGAGGGATGATCATACTGGGTATCGATCCTGGTTCGCGAAAGACCGGATTTGGGGTCATCGAAAGCACAAAATCGGATCTAAAGTATCTAGATAGTGGCGTCATTCGGCTTGAAAGGGAGAAGGAATATACCCGGCGTCTGGGGATTCTGGCCACCGAGCTGTCTCAACTAATAGAAGAGTTTCAGCCAGACGCGGTTTCAATTGAGAAAGTCTTTGTCAGCCGGAACCCTTCCTCAGCCTTGAAACTGGGTCAGGCCAGGGGGGCTGCCATTTCGACTTGTGTCATCAAGCATCTTGCCGTTTACGAATACACGCCTACTCAGATTAAACAATCTATCGTCGGGAAAGGAAATGCTTCCAAGGAACAGATACAATACATGGTAAGCCTAATACTGAGCTTGGGCGCGCTTCCACAGGAAGACGCTGCCGATGCTTTGGCCGCTGCCATGTGCCACAGTCGGGTTTTTGCAACGCAGTCTCATATAAACAATCAATTGATTGAGGATAAGGCATGATCGGACGTCTGCGTGGGAAGTTGCTGGAAAAATCCCCCCCCTATTTGCTAATCGACGTGTCCGGCGTGGGATACGAAGTAGAGGCTCCGATGACCACCTTCTTCCAGTTACCTGAATTGGGGCAGGAGTTAACGCTTTATACCCATTTTCACGTGCGGGAAGACGCGCAATCGCTTTTTGGTTTCCATAGGCAGGATGACCGTACCCTGTTTCGAGCGCTTATAAGGGTGAATGGGGTGGGTGCCAAAGTGGCTCTGGGTATTCTGTCCGGCATGAGCGGGGCCGATTTGATCCGATGTATACGGGAAGACAATATTGCCGCGCTGGTGCGTTTGCCAGGTATAGGCAAAAAGACCGCAGAAAGACTCATTATCGAAATGCGTGATCGCATCAAAGATCTGGAATGCATACCCCAAAGCGGTGAGGCCTCCAAGCGTTTCGCATCGGGGGGCGGTTCACTACTTGAATCGCAGAGCAATGAGGTGGAAGACGCGATCAGCGCCTTGATCGCCTTGGGTTATAAGGCCTCAGAGGCGCAAAATTTGGTTAACTCGGTCAAGCAGGAAAATTTCACCAGTGAAAAATTGATTCGGCTCGCATTGCAGGCTTCGGTTAAGGGATAACATGATAGAACGAGACGGATTACTGGGTAGTGAGGCAACGCGAAACGATGAAGCGATCGATCGGGCGATACGCCCCAAACGTCTGGCTGACTATATCGGACAGCAGGCCGTTAGAGGGCAACTGGAGATTTTTATCGGTGCAGCTAAAAAACGCCAGGAAGCCTTGGATCATGTGCTGCTATATGGTCCACCCGGATTGGGAAAAACCACACTCGCCAATATCATCGCCCATGAATTAGGCGTCAATATTCGTCACACCTCAGGTCCGGTGCTTGAGCGAGCGGGTGATCTCGTCGCCTTGCTGACAAATCTGGAACCACATGATGTGCTGTTTATAGACGAGATCCATCGTTTGGGGTCGGTGGTAGAGGAAGTTTTGTATCCCGCAATGGAAGACTACCAGATCGATATTATGATCGGTGAAGGGCCTGCCGCACGTTCAATTAAGTTAGATTTACCGCCCTTCACATTGGTGGGGGCGACGACTCGGGCAGGGCTGCTTACTTCTCCTCTGAGAGATAGATTCGGCATAGTCCAGCGCCTGGAGTTTTACAATTTGGAGGAATTGGTCTCGATAGTACTACGTTCAGCCCGAATTCTGGGGATGAGCATAGAGGAATCGGGAGCGAGGGAAATCGCCTGTCGTTCCCGGGGGACACCAAGAATCTCAAACCGCTTATTACGGCGAGTAAGAGACTATGCAGAGATCAAATCTGATGGTCGTGTCGACGCCCAGGTCGCGGATAAGGCGCTTTCCCTGTTAGAAGTGGATGCCAAGGGCTTTGATATGATGGACCGTAAATTGCTATTTGCAGTGATTAATAACTTTGACGGTGGCCCAGTTGGCCTGGATAGTTTAGCAGCCGCAATAGGGGAAGAGCGCGGAACTATCGAAGATGTGTTGGAGCCCTATTTAATTCAGCAAGGTTTTCTGATGCGCACGCCGAGGGGGCGTGTGGCCACTAAATCTGCATATGAACATTTTGGCATACTGTCACAAAGGGAAGAGTCGCTCGTTTCCCAAACTATGGACATGTTTGAAAATTAGTTAACTCACACAGACAAGTCGAGAGAGATCTGGGCATGGATGGTCAATATTGCCAAAGAAACGATGGTGTCGATTTTTTCTTGGCATGTTTTACGTGTAAGATATTGAAACAACGAGTGTTGACTACGTTTCGCCGTCAGTGATCAAGGAGATTTCCAGGTGAATACCGATTTATCCATCATTAATCTGGTCATTACAGCCTCGCCTCTGGTGCAAGGGGTTATGTTGTTGTTGTTGCTGGCATCGATCTTTTCCTGGACGGTGATTATAAGTAAATGGCGTCTACTGAAAAAAGCACAAAAAACAGCCAGCGAGTTTGAAAAAACGTTTTGGGCTGCAAGTGACTTGAGCGAGTTGTACGCTAAGGTGATCAAAAACAATAGACGAGTTGGTGAAAACGGGTTGGAGACCATTTTTGTCTCCGGTTTTCGAGATTTCGTACGTTTACGTAAGGATCAGGAGCTCTCTCCCACCATTATCATCGAAGGCACACAACGCAGTATGCGCGTGGCATTGAATCGGGAAGTGGATGCGCTGGAAACTCATCTCCCCTTTTTGGCAACGGTTGGATCGACTAGTCCGTATCTTGGTCTATTTGGTACTGTGTGGGGGATAATGAACTCTTTTCGCGCCCTGGGTACTGCCAAGCAAGCCACGCTATCGATGGTGGCTCCGGGGATTGCCGAGGCCTTGATTGCCACGGCCATTGGTCTTTTTGCAGCAATCCCTGCTGTGGTTGCATACAACCGGTATGTAACCGATGTGGACCGAATCACCAATCAATACGACGCATTTTTTGAGGAGTTCCTCAATATTCTCCAGCGTCAAGCTCATAAATAAGAAGGGTTAGTTTTAGATGGCCTCCTCCAGCTCAGCTCGGAATAGACGACCACGTCGTGCAAAGGCGGAGATCAATATTGTCCCTTACGTGGACGTCATGCTCGTATTGCTCGTTATTTTTGTTATTACAACACCCTTGCTGACTCAAGGTGTGAAAGTGGATTTGCCTCAGGCTTCGTCTGAGCCCATGCAATCTGACTCCCAGGAACCCGTGGTGGTCACTGTGGATGCCAATGGTAATTACTATTTAAACGTGGGTGAGGAAACTAAAAAACCGATTGATCACCAGGTTCTAGTCAACAAGATTGCGGCAGTGATTCGTTTCAATCCCAAAACGCCTGTGCTGGTGCGCGGAGATCGTAATGTCAATTACGGAAAAGTGGTTACCGCCATGGCACTCATCCAAAAGGCGGGCGTCCCCAATGTGGGTCTTATCACAGAAGCGCCTGAGGATAAGAGGATTAAGTAGCGATGAAAGCCATCTACGCCAAATATCCCAGGGCCTTTCTCTTGGCAGTTTTGCTACATGGTGTGATGCTTGGGATGTTGGTGGTGAGTTTTGACTGGACGGCTAAGACGCCGGACATGGTACCGCCCGAAGTAAACATTGTGAAAGCCACCGCAGTGGACGAACAAGCCGTGCAGGAAGAACTTGATAAAATCAAGCGGGCTGAGGAGCGCAGAGAGAATCGGGTCAAAAAGCTGGAACGTGATGCAGATAAGGCGCAAAAAAAGCGAGAACGTGAGCAGGTAGAACTTAAAAAGCTGGAAGAAAACCGTAAAAAAGAGCAGGCAGCCAAGAAGAAAGCCGAGCAAGAGCGGGCTGAAGTGGAAGCGGATCGGAAGCGGGCAGAGGTTGAGGCACAGAGACTCAAAGAAGAGGCACAAAACGCACTGGAAGCTCAGCAGCGCCTCGAAATGGACGAGCAACGCAAGCGCATGCTGGCGGAGGAAAGTCAGCGCCTGGAAGATCAGCAGACGCGCAAACTGATCGCGGAAAAGGTCAAATATACGGCGTTAATTAAACAAAAAATAGAAAGTAAGTGGATTCAGCCCCTCAATGCCAAAGTGGGGATGAGATGTACAATTAACATCAGTATAATACCCAGTGGACGGGTGATCAGTTTTAAAATCGTTCGTAGCAGTGGCGACAAGCTTTTCGATCGCTCGGTGGAGTCGGCTGTTAACAAGTCCTCGCCGCTACCAATACCAAACGATCCTCGACTTGCCAGTGAGTTTAGAAATATTGATCTGGAATTTAAAAAGGAATAAATAGTGTTTGCACGCTCGATTTTGGCTGTAGTCCTTTCTCTTTGGGCCATAAACAGCTCTGCGACATTGAAAATAGAGATTACCGAGGGGGCCGCTGGGGCAGAGCAGGTGGCCATCGTGCCGTTTGGCTGGGCTGGTGCCGCAAAACCGAAAGAAGGGATCGCCAGTATTGTTTCGGCTGATCTGCATCGTAGCGGTCGATTCAACCCCGTAGCAGAACGGGATATGCTGGCTAAGCCCACCGATCCACAGCAAATAAACTTTAAAAATTGGCGTATTCTCGAAATTCCTTACCTTGTGATTGGTCAGGTCCAGGTGGAACCGAATCAGAACCACACCATAGTGGTGCGCTTGTACGATGTCTTTCGTCAAACAGAGCTGTTTGGTAAGAAATTCAAGGCCAAAAATTTTCAGTTGCGTGCTGTCGCGCATCAGATCAGTGATGCTATCTACGAAGAGTTAACCGGTGAGCGAGGTGCCTTCTCTACCAAGCTGGCCTATATCAAAAAGCTGCCCAAAACTGCAAAAACAGATTATCGCTATCTTCTTTTTACAGCCGATGCAGATACGCACAATGAAAGATTGGTTCTGAGATCCAAAAACCCGATCATCTCACCTGCTTGGTCGTCCAACAGTAAGAAACTCGCATTTGTCGTCGTTCGAAATCTGGGCTCCAGTATCTATATATATGATGATGAAAAAAATGAGAGCGAAAGGATTACCCAATCTCGGGAGAAGTTTTCCGCGCCTGCCTGGTCTCCTGATCTGAGCAAGCTGGCTGTGCAGGCGAATCGGGATGGCGGCTCGGACATCTATATAATCGATCTAAAATCCGGAAAACGCCAAAGAGTTATTGAACACTGGTCGATAGATGCTGAGCCCATCTGGTCACCAGACGGAGGAAGTTTGATCTTTACATCGGAGCGCGGCGGAAGCGCCCAGCTGTATCAGTATTATTTTGATAACAAGCAAATTAGACGTCTGACCTTCGAGGGCAGACAAAATCTAAGGGCGTCGTTTTCTCCTGATGGAAAAATGATCACATTTGTTCATTTGAGCAATGACAGAAAATATTACATTGCTGTGATGGATATGGAGACTCTAGAGATGCGAATGCTTACAAAACCATCACATCAAGAGACCGAGCACGAGTCTCCTAGTTTCGCGCCTAACGGTAGTATGGTAATTTACGCAGCTAATTATCAAAATCAGCGTGGTGTGTTGGCTGCGGTTTCGGTCGATGGTGGAGTCCACCAGCGATTCTCCAATGAGATGCTGGGTGGCGAAGTGCATGAACCAGCCTGGTCTTCGTTCTTAGATTAATGATTAATTGGTATACAAGGAGCACAGTATGAAGCAATTTCTCAAATGGGCGGTCGTTTTACTCCCGATCTTGTGGCTGATCGGTTGTGGTGGAACGCCAGAAAAGAAGGATGACACGGTAGTCGTAGAGCCCAAGCCTGTCGTAGAAGAAAAGATCGTCGAAGAAAAGATTGTTGAAGCGCCCCCTGAGGAAAATCCTCTGCTCAAGGAGCTAAAGATCTATTTTGATTTCGATAAATCAGATATCAAGCCTGAATTTAAAGCCATTATTGAGGCGCATGCTCAAAACCTGGCTAAAAACTCAAATCTTTCCCTTAAGATTGAAGGGCATTGTGATGAGCGTGGAACAACCGAATACAATATGGCCCTCGGTGAGCGACGTGCTGCTTCTGTCAGCAAAATGCTTACTCTAATGGGTGCGTCCGCGAGCCAAATTTCTACCGTGAGCTTTGGCGAAGAGCGGCCAGAAAAAGAAGGTCACGATGAAAGTGCCTGGCGTTGGAATCGTAGGGCTGTTTTTGTTTACTCTGAATAATGGCTCATATGTTTAGATTACGTGCTCCTGATTTGATGGAAGGCCAGAATCGACTTCGCGTTCTGGCCTTCTCCCTGTTTTTTTTACTCCTTGTAGTTGGCTCTGCCCAAGCGGCTAAGCTCGATACCAAAGATATGACGGTGGATCAACGTTTGAGCCGCCTTGAAAACCAGTCTGGAAACCAGAATCTGGTTGAGATGTTTCTCACTGTAGAGCGTTTACAGCAAGAACTCAGCACTCTGCGGGGGCAGATTGACGTCTTGACCCACCAGCTCAAGGCGATGAACGAGCAGCAAAAGGATCTGTATTTGGATCTGGATACTCGCATTCAGCAACTGTCCTCCAGTGGGGCGCTTGGTTCAGGGCAGGCGAACTCGAATTCACTCAATATGGACGGGCTCAGCGGGCAATTGGCAGAGCAAACCGAGTATCAGTCTGCGTTTGCCTTCCTCAAAGAGGCCAAATATCCCGAAGCAATAGCGGCATTTGAGCAATTTCTGTCTCACTACCCACAAGGAACTTACGCTGCCAATGCCCAGTATTGGATAGGCGAAGCGAATTATGTCAGTAAAGACTACGCCAAAGCGGTACCGGCGTTTAGTAATGTAATTTCCAGTTATCCCAAAAGCAATAAGGTCCAGGATGCGGAGTTGAAGTTGGGATTCAGTTACTATGAATTGGAAAACTGGGCGAAGGCCAAGAAGACCTTGCAGGGCGTAATGGTCAAGTATCCCAATTCGTCGGTGGCAAGATTGGCTGACAAGCGCCTGCAGCAAATGCGATTGGAAAATCACTAGCCGCTTTGAATTTGATTCGTTCTAAACTTCTCGCCTAAAAAACAATCAGGGCTTGGGATTTGGTATAATCCTGCCTCATGAATCAATTATCTTCAGCTATGCTTGAATCATCGGCCACAAGGAAAGATACCCTTGTGGTTAAAGAGATCTTTTGCTCGCTCCAAGGCGAATCCCGTTCAGTGGGGTGGCCGACAGTATTTGTTCGCCTAACAGGTTGCCCCTTGCGCTGCAGCTATTGCGATACCGCCTACGCCTTTTCCGGGGGCGAAGCCTTGAAAATCTCCCAGATTCTTGAGGCTGTGGCCGCCTACGGCGTAAGACACGTTACGCTTACCGGGGGAGAGCCGCTGGCCCAGTCCCGTTCGTTATTATTGCTTTCTTCGCTATGTGATCAAGGTTATGAGGTGTCGCTGGAGACCAGCGGGTCGCTGGATATTGCTGGCGTAGACAGCCGGGTTGTTAAGATTGTTGATTTCAAAACGCCGGCTTCTGGTGAGATGGATAAAAACCACCTCGACAATATAGCGCACTTAACTTCCCAGGATCAGGTGAAATTCGTGATCCAGGATCGGGCGGACTACGAATGGGCCGTGGATTTTGTGTCTACCCATACCTTAAGCGCTAAATGTGAGGTCTTGTTCTCGCCGGTGACGGGTAAGCTTAATCCTACCCATCTGGCAGACTGGATAGTAGAAGATCGCTTAGCAGTGCGCTTTCAGCTGCAGTTGCACAAAATACTGTGGGGAGACCAGCCCGGAAAATGAGTGAGAAGGCCGTAAAAAAGGCAGTTGTCTTGCTGTCTGGTGGACTGGATTCCACGACGGTGCTGGCATTAGCCAGGTCTCAGGGTTTTGAGTGTTATGCGCTAACGGTTAACTATGGTCAGACCCATGTCTCTGAGCTGCAGGCAGCGAAACGGATTGCTGAAAAATTTGCAGTGGCACGGCACCAGATTCTAAAAGTGGATATGAGCTGTTTTGGCGGCTCCGCTTTGACTGATCCTTCCATTGCTGTCCCCACCGAGCCCAGTCAGGGAATTCCGGTCACCTATGTGCCAGCCAGAAATACGATCATGTTGTCCTTAGCCATGGCCTGGGCCGAAGTATTGGGTAGCGAAGACATTTTTATTGGAGTCAATGCGGTAGACTATTCCGGCTATCCTGATTGCAGGCCAGATTTCATTCAGGCCTTTACACAGATGGCTGCCTTGGCTACGAAGGCGGGGAGAGAGGGTCGAGGGCCCACTATTCACACCCCTCTCATCGAGAAATCCAAGGCTGAAATAATAAGGCTAGGAATGGAGCTCGGTGTAGATTATGTCGACACCGTTACCTGCTATCAGGCTGACGAAAAGGGCAGGGCTTGTGGCGTGTGCGAAGCGTGTCGATTACGTAAAGAGGGGTTTGAATCAGCAAAAATTCCCGATCCCACGTCCTACCAAAACATGTAGTTTAAAAAGAATTTAATTCTTCCCATAAATATTTGAATTGTAAAAGCCACCCGTTTCTAGACTACTCTTATATCAGCAAATGCTAACATTATCTTAAAGCCGGGACTTCAATAGTTTATCTCACAGGCCGTTATCAAACTGGGCATGTCCCGATTGCATTTGTACCGGCCCTAATCAGCGGTTTTGATGCAGGTTTTTTACAGTCCTCAAAAACAAATAGAGGTTTGTTCTTATGGAATTCACCAATTTTATCGACGCACGTTCCTTTCTCCTATGGTCCGCCTTTGGCGTGGCCCTGATCATGGGGGCAGTCGTCAACAAAACGAATTTTTGTACCATGGGTGCTGTTTCGGACTGGGTCAATATGGGTGATCTGGGTCGTATGCGCGCATGGTTTTTTGCCATTGCGATTGCCATGTTGGGGGTCGTGCTGCTTGAGTCCTTCGGTATGGTTTCGCCAGACAAGGCGTTTCCTCCCTATCGTGCGAGCACGCTGATCTGGGGTGAAAACGTGATTGGCGGTTTGATGTTTGGAATAGGCATGACGCTGGCGAGTGGTTGTGGAAACAAGACCCTGATTCGGATAGGGGGCGGTAATATCAAATCCATTTTCGTGGCCTTGGTGATTGCCATTATCGCCTACTACATGATATTCCCGTTTCCTGGCACGGACAAAACCTTGTTTTCCGAACTTTTCCTCCCCTGGACGAGGGCACTAAATGATGCCAGTGAGGCGGTGAGCCCACTGACTGTGGCGTTAACGACGCAACAGGATTTGGGGACTATGGTGGCTGGCAAGGAGAGCGCTGTGACCGCTCGTTTGGTTATCGGGGGCGTTATCGGCCTGGCGTTGATGTTCGTGGTGTGGAAGTCCAAGGAGTTCCGTTCAAGCTTCGACAACATCCTGGGTGGTCTGGTGGTCGGTCTGGCGGTGCTACTGGCCTGGTATTTCAGTAGTAATATCTCCATTAACCTGGACGGTACCAGTCATACGCTAGCCTCTTATGCACAAGAGTGGGATTTCCTGGCGGAGTCTGAAGAGGGTAAACCTGCTGAAATCCGTTCCTTGTCGCCGCAGTCCTACACCTTTATCAACCCCATGGGGCAGGTGTTCGGTCTGGCAAAGGCGGGTTTTGATTCCGCTTACCTTACATTTGGAATAATGGCCGTATTTGGAGTGATTGCCGGCTCGCTATTGTGGTCTCTGATCACGCGTAGTTTCCGCATTGAGTGGTTTGCCAATCGCCAGGATTTTCTGAATCACCTGGTTGGAGCCATTCTGATGGGGTTTGGTGGCGTGCTTGCCATGGGTTGCACCATCGGGCAGGCTGTTACTGGAGCCTCAACATTGGCGCTAGGATCGTTCCTGGCGTTCGGTAGTATCGTGCTGGGTAGTGCCCTTACTATGAAAATACAGTACTACAAAATGGTCTACGAGGACGAAGCTACCTTCGGTAAGGCCTTGCTAACAGGTCTGGTTGATCTAAAACTCTTGCCTTCCTCCTTAAGAAAGCTGGATGCCATTTAAATGAGTATTGTCATTTTTGCTCAAATCTGTATGATAGCGGCCTTTCAAAATGAAAGCAGGGCCGTTAGCTCAGTTGGTAGAGCAGTGGACTTTTAATCCATTGGTCCCGCGTTCGAGTCGCGGACGGCCCACCATTTTCGAAACGGTCTTCTCTTGAAGGCCGTTTTTTTTGTTTTCTCGTGTATATGAGCAGATAAGCAGCGTCTAATGGTTGACACCTAGGGTTGCTTTGGAGAAAATACACGGCTATTTTTGGGAGGGGTTCCCGAGTGGCCAAAGGGATCAGACTGTAAATCTGACGGCTCCGCCTTCGGAGGTTCGAATCCTCCCCCCTCCACCACTATATATATAGTACGTGGGCCTATAGGGCCGCGATGGGAAAAAGCCGGATCGAGTCTTGCTGTGTTGGTCGCTCACTAACCAGTACGATCGCCCGGGATCGAGAAAGATTGCGCGGGTGTAGTTCAATGGTAGAACCTCAGCCTTCCAAGCTGATGACGTGGGTTCGATTCCCATCACCCGCTCCAGACAGGGAAGCTTGTACGGGCAAAAAGTAGGAGCGATTGGCTCGATAATTTGTAAATACGAGCCATAATAAATAGTTAGCGGTTTTGCCCATATAGCTCAGGGGTAGAGCACTTCCTTGGTAAGGAAGAGGTCCCCGGTTCAAATCCGGGTATGGGCTCCAGATTGTGTGTGTATGCCGCAAAAGTTTTTGATGAAAGTTTTTTAACACGGTTCTAGTCTTTTTAGAGGGGTCGCTTAGATGTCTAAGGAAAAATTCGAACGCAAGAAGCCGCATGTAAATGTAGGGACGATAGGTCACGTAGACCACGGTAAGACGACCCTGACGGCGGCGATCACGAAGGTGATGGCGGAGAAGCACGGAGGTGAGTTTAAAGACTACGCCAATATAGATAGTGCGCCGGAAGAGCGTGCACGAGGAATCACGATAGCGACAGCGCACGTAGAGTATGAGAGTGACGCGCGCCACTATGCGCACGTGGATTGCCCCGGACACGCGGATTACGTAAAGAACATGATTACAGGCGCAGCGCAAATGGACGGAGCGATCCTGGTGTGTTCTGCTGCGGATGGTCCGATGCCGCAAACACGCGAGCACATCTTGTTGTCACGTCAGGTTGGTGTTCCCTATATTGTGGTTTTCCTGAACAAGGCAGACATGGTAGACGATGCCGAGCTGCTCGAGTTGGTTGAGATGGAAGTGAGAGAGCTTCTGGACCAATACGAATTCCCCGGTGACGACACCCCTGTTGTGACTGGCTCAGCGCTGAAGGCGTTGGAAGGGGACACCTCGGATATAGGCGTACCAGCGATAGAGAAGCTGGTAGCGGCGATGGATGATTACATACCGGAGCCTGAGCGAGCGATAGACGGAGCGTTCTTGTTGCCGATTGAGGACGTGTTCTCGATATCAGGTCGTGGTACGGTCGTGACCGGACGGGTAGAGCGCGGAATCGTGAAAGTAGGCGAAGAAATTGAGATTGTGGGCATCAAAGAGACAACCAAGACGATCGTTACGGGAGTTGAGATGTTCCGCAAGCTGTTGGACGAAGGTCGTGCGGGGGACAACGTAGGTGTTCTTTTGCGTGGAACCAAGCGAGAAGATGTAGAGCGTGGACAGGTTTTGTGCAAGCCAGGTTCAATCAAGCCGCACACCAAGTTTGAGGCAGAGGTATATGTCTTGAGCAAGGAAGAAGGGGGCCGTCATACGCCATTCTTCAAGGGTTATCGTCCGCAGTTTTATTTTAGAACAACCGACGTGACGGGAGCGATAGAGTTACCGGAAGGTGTTGAGATGGTAATGCCAGGCGACAACATCAATGTGAAGGTAGACTTGATAGCCCCGATTGCGATGGAAGAAGGCTTGCGCTTTGCGATCCGTGAAGGCGGACGCACAGTAGGTGCAGGCGTCGTTGCTAAGGTTATTGAATAGTACGGATGTGGTTTTGGGCGCGGCAGCGAAATCGTTGTCGCGCTCTTGTTCGTTCCGTGTTTATTTAATGTGAAGGAGTTTAGGCCAGTAGCTCAATTGGCAGAGCGGCGGTCTCCAAAACCGCAGGTTGGGGGTTCGATTCCCTCCTGGCCTGCCAAACAATTGCTACACTGAAGCAAATATGGCAGATAAAATAAAATTACTTCTCGTGATTCTCCTCCTGGGTGGAGGGATTGTTGGCTTCTATTACTACTCAGATCAGTCTCAGCTCTATCGGGTGCTGGGGCTGCTTGCTGTTGTGGGAGTGGCGGTCGCGGTCATGTTGCAGACCACTCAGGGAAAGGCGGCGTGGTCCTTTTTCAAGGATTCCCGCACAGAGGTTCGTAAGGTCGTATGGCCCACGCGCAAAGAAACGGTACAGACCACCATGTTTATCATGGCGGGCGTAGTACTGGTCGGGATCTTTTTGTGGCTGCTGGATACGGTTTTACTTATGGGTGTGCAGTTGCTCACTGGGCAAGGGAGTTAAACTAGATGGCGTTGCGTTGGTACGTTGTTCATGCTTACTCCGGATTTGAAAACCAAGTCCGTCGTTCATTGTTGGAAAGAGTAAAACACAGCGAATTCAAAGACCGCTTTGGGGAAATTTTGGTACCCACGGAAGAAGTGGTTGAGATGCGAGAAGGCCAAAAGCGCAAGAGTGATAGAAAGTTTTTTCCAGGCTATGTGCTTGTGCAAATGGAAATGGATGACGATACCTGGCACTTGGTCAAAAGTGTGCCTAAAGTGATGGGATTTATAGGCGGCACCAGCGACAAGCCGGCCCCCATTACCGACAAGGAAGCGGATAACATTTTACAACGTGTACAAGAAGGCGTTGATAAACCTCGTCCCAAGGTGCTATTTGAGCCCGGCGAGGTGGTGCGAATTACCGATGGCCCCTTTAATGATTTTAATGGTGTTGTCGAAGAGGTGGATTACGAAAAGAGCCGCATGAGAGTTTCAGTGTTAATTTTCGGAAGATCCACTCCTGTTGAGCTTGAGTTCGGGCAGGTCGAAAAGGGCTAGGTCCATAAACGATTTTGAAATGGTTACTAGGGGTCATGTGTTTGGTGAATAACTAGGCACGTGTCTCATATTGTCGTCTTGCAAAAGGCGTATTTTTATCGAAACCGGGGAGCCGAAAGGCGTTAGTGTCACCACTATCGATTAGATAAGTGTCACGGTACCCAAACACGAGGAGTTGTAAATGGCAAAGAAGATTGAAGCTTATATCAAGCTGCAAGTAAAGGCCGGTCAGGCCAATCCCAGTCCGCCCGTGGGTCCTGCATTGGGTCAACGCGGTGTTAATATTATGGAATTCTGTAAGGCATTCAATGCCCAAACTCAGAGTTTGGAAGCAGGGCTTCCTCTCCCTGTAGTGATTACAGTTTACTCTGATCGCAGTTTTACCTTTATCACCAAAACACCGCCCGCCTCTATCCTTCTTAAGAAGGCTGCCGGCTTGAAGAGTGGCTCAAAGACGCCTGGTCGTGAAACAGTCGGTACGGTTAATCGTGCACAGCTGGAAGAAATCGCAACGGCCAAAAAGCCAGACCTGACAGCTGCCGATTTGGATGCGGCTGTTCGCACCATCGCTGGCAGTGCGCGTAGCATGGGCTTGAAAGTGGAGGGTGTGTAAATGGCTAAGCTAAGTAAAAAGGCCAAAGTAATTGCCGAGAAAGTTAAGCCTGGTTTGGTTCTTCCTTTTGAAGACGCCGTTGGCTTGTTGAAGTCTCTGCCGAAAGCCAAGTTTTCCGAATCCGTGGATGTGGCCATCAATCTAGGCGTAGACCCCCGTAAATCAGACCAAGTTGTGCGCGGTTCTACTGTTATGCCCAATGGAACAGGTAAATCGGTTCGTGTTGCCGTGTTTGCTCAAGGCGCAAATGCTGACGCAGCCACTGCTGCTGGCGCTGAAATTGTGGGTATGGAAGACCTTGCTGATTCTATCAAGAAAGGCAATATGGATTTCGACGTAGTCATCGCATCTCCGGACGCGATGCGTGTTGTGGGTCAATTGGGTCAGATCTTGGGTCCACGAGGACTGATGCCCAACCCTAAGGTTGGTACAGTAACGCCGGATGTGGCGACAGCTGTCAAAAATGCCAAGGCCGGTCAGGTTCGTTACAGAACCGATAGAGCGGGCATAATACATTGCAGTATCGGTAAGATTGATTTTGAGGCCAATGCGCTGAAAGAAAATCTTCAAGCATTAATGAGTGATTTGCAAAAGGCCAAGCCCAGCACTGCCAAAGGTATCTACTTTGGCAAAGTGTCAGTTTCCACCACCATGGGGGCGGGTGTGGCTGTAGAGGTCAATTCACTCTCTTTTTAAGTAAAGACTTTGGGCTACGGGGCTCGCTTGGATCTCGTAGCCGTCAAAGACCGTAGGTGCCAAACGGTAAAAGGTTTGGCTTAATCCGAAACCTTAGGGTGGAAAGCCTACGCAGACG